>Ga0207433_10002258_pt1 | contig 39505 bp, 37 predicted proteins | sample YelNatPaOPGAMG01_FD_187559 | JGI IMG/M metagenome (GOLD analysis project Ga0207433, IMG submission 187559) | Hot spring thermophilic microbial communities from Obsidian Pool, Yellowstone National Park, USA - OP-RAMG-01 (SPAdes) (version 3) | ecosystem: Environmental > Aquatic > Thermal springs...
TACCTTCAGGCTGGTCATATAGTTGTTCCTCTCCTTCCAACTACAGCAAAATAGATGGTACAGGCTGGATACCAGTAGATTTTACCAAATTTTCCTCAGGTTCTCCTTTATCAAAACTCCCTGTTGATCCTATAAACACCACCTCAACAGGTGAGTATTATACCTATGTGACGGGAGGTTCTTGGGAACTTGCCGCCTCTCTTGAGTCACAGAAGTACAAGCTGGGAGGAGCAACCGACCAGGTCTCACGGGATGGCGGCACAAAGACGGGACTCTACGAGATTGGTACCAACCTCTCCCTTCTCCCCATCGACTACGGAGACCCCTCTCTGGTAGGCTACTGGACCTTTGATGAAGGACAGGGAACGACTGCCTATGACAGATCAGGACATGGGAATAATGGTACCCTTACAAACGGCCCAACTTGGACTCAAGGCAAAGTAGGCGGAGCTTTAAATTTTGATGGGGTGAATGATTATGCAGTTACAAATAATTTTAATCTCTCTAATACAGATAAAATAACTGTTTCAATGTGGTTAAAATTTTCGGAATCTCCTACGCAGTTTAAGACCCTCTTAGAACATAGTACAAATTTTAATAGTAATAATGCTTTTTTGGTAGATCATTCTGAATATGGCGGAGCTGGAAGTTTACAACTTTCTGATCATAATCCTTCTGGATATAACATTGCCTATACTACAGGCGGATACAATAATGATCAATGGCATCATTTTGTAGCTGTGTCAGATAGAGGTTTAGATGGATTAAATCAAATAACAATTTATGTTGATGGTAATCAAAACACAATTCATCATGCGACTTACCGTGTTGATCTAAATGGAAATTATGGTAACTATCCTTTATATTTTGGTAGTAGAGGAGGTAGTTCATATTTTTTTAATGGTTCAATTGACGACGTCCGCATCTACAACCGCGCGCTCTCTGCCGCAGAAATACAGGCGATTTATAATGCAACAAAGTAGTAAGGAAGAATTTTTAATTTTGAATAAATTTTATTAAAAATGCAAAAAAATTCAAAATTCAAATCTCAAAATTTAAAATAACAATTCAAAATTCTCAATCCTTTTTGTTATATGAATTAAAGGTTTTAAGTTATTAGTAATATTTTTTTTCTCGATTTATAATTATAGAAATGTTTTATTATATTTTAGGTAAAGTTGTTGGTAAGGGTGGAAATTTTTTTGTTTTGGAAACTAATTTAGGGGTTGCTTTTAAAATTTTTTCCAATAAAGGAACAATTTTTAAACTTAAAGAAAATGAGTCTTTAAGGGTGTATATTTATTCTCACTTAAAAGAAGATGGAATTGATTTTTATGGGTTTTTAAATGAAGGGGAGTTAAGGTTTTTTGAAATGCTTACCTCAGTTTCAGGAGTGGGGCCGAAAACAGCTTTGGCAATTTTGGATTTGGATTCTTTTTCAAATTTAATGGCTGCAATTTTTAATAAAAATGTTGATGTTTTGCTTCACGCTCCGGGAGTTGGCAAAAAAACAGCCGAAAGAATTGTTTTAGAGCTTCAAAACAAAATTAACCCGGCTGAAATTCAAGGCTTAGAAGACGCCGCTCAATCCAATTTGGAAATAACTGAAGTTTTAATTGGTTTAGGTTATGATAAATTTAGAATAAAGAAGGCTTTAGAACAACTAAAGGCGGAAAATTTTGAGGGAACCTTGGAGGAAAAAATTAGAAAAGCGTTAAAAGTACTTAATAACGGAAATTAAATGAAAAAAAAGTTAAGAAAAATTTTAAATATTTATCATTTTTTTATTGCGTATTTTGCCAACATTTTTTACAACCATCCCAGTGATAAGATTTTTGTTGTGGGGGTAACAGGAACTAAAGGAAAGTCTTCTACAGTGGAACTTATTGCCCACACTTTAAAATTTGCGGGAATTAAAGTTGCTTCTTTATCTTCAATCCGTGAAACTATTGATGGTAGTGAAAAATTAAACACAAGCGGGAATACAATGCCGGGAAGAGGTTACATCTTTAGATTTTTAAAAAAGGCTGTTAAGAGCAAGTGCCAAGTGGCAGTAATAGAAGTCACATCTTTGGGTGTAACTCAATTTAGAGATAAATTTATTGGTTGGGACGCGGGAATTTTTATGGGATTGCATCCGGAGCACATTGAAGAACACGGATCTTTTGAAAAGTATTTAGAAGCAAAAGTTAAATTTTTTAAAAATGTGCTAAAATCCAGCAAAAAACAAAAATACTTTTTTATTAACAAAGAAGACGAAAACAACGCCAACTTTTTAAATGTTGTAAATGGCAGAAGGAATACAAAAGTTTTTTTATTTAGTAAGGATGATTTTTTAAAAGAAATGGAAGAAAATGGGTGGAATTTGAAAGATTTTGAAAGTAGAGAGTTAATTGCACCTTGGTTGGTGCCAGATTTTAATTTAATTAATGCTGCTGCTACCTGTAGCTTTGCAAAAATTTTTAAAATTTCTTTAGATTTTATTAAAGGGGCGTTTAAAAGTTTTGATGGTGTGCCGGGGAGATTTGAATTTGTTTTTCAAAAGCCATTGGTTGTTGTAGATTATGCTCACACCCCCGATTCTTTAAAATTTTTATATGAAACGCTTGAAAAGTTTTATAAAAAACCAAATGGCAAAATGATTGCAGTTTTAGGAAGCGCGGGTGGCGGAAGAGATAAATGGAAAAGACCGGTAATGGGTCAAATTGCGGCGCAGTTTTGTGATGAAGTGATTTTAACCACAGAAGATCCTTATGATGAAAACCCAAAAGACATTATGTTGGAAATTAAAAAAGGCATTGAAAATTATTTAAAAGAAAACAATAAAGAAATTAAAGTTTTGGAAATTGAAGATAGAAAAGAAGCTTTAAGACAGGCAATTTTAGATGCTGATTTTGACGATATTATTGCTGCCTCTGGCAAAGGAAGTGAAAAATCAATTCATTTTAAAAACAACACAACTATTCCTTGGGATGAAAAAGAAGTAATTTTAGGTCTATTTAAAGAGTTGCAAAATAAAATATGAAATTAACTTTTTGTGGAGGTGTAAAATCGGTTACGGGCGCAAATTATCTTTTAGAAAATGATAATACTAAGTTTTTGGTGGAATGTGGGCTTTATCAAGGTGAAAAGTTTTGTGAAGAGGAAAATTACAATCCTTTTCTTTATAACCCCGAAGAGATAAGAGCCGTCTTTATTACCCACGCGCACCTTGATCATATTGGTAGATTGCCTCAGCTTGTAAGGCAAGGGTTTAGGGGAAAAATTTATTCAACGCGGCCCACTAAAGATTTAGCGCTTTTTATTCTTTTAGATGCCGCTCATCTTTTTTTAGAACATAAAGAAAAACCCCCTTTATATTTTGAGGAAGATATTTTTAAAACAATGGAATTATGGGAAACAGTTGATTATCATTCTCCTTTAGAAATAGAAGGTGTATCTTTTGAATTTATTAGCGCTGGTCATATTCTCGGTTCGGCTTCTTTAATAGTTAGCTGGGGAGATAAAAAAATTGTTTTTTCGGGGGATTTGGGTAATGTTTTTTCTCCTTTTATAGCGCCGAAAGAAATTCCTCCTTTTGCTAATTATGTAGTTTTAGAGTCAACATATGGTGATCGAAAACATCAAAATATTAAAAATAGGCAGGAGGTTTTATTAAAGTATATACAAAACGTACTTGATAACAAGAGTGTTTTGTTAATTCCAGCCTTTGCTTTAGAAAGGACTCAAGAATTAATTTTTGACTTAAATTATTTGGTTGAGCATATTTTAAAAACTAAAATTAAGGTTTTTGTTGATAGTCCCTTAGCGTTCAAAATTTTTGAAGTTTTTAGAAAATACTCTTTAAATCCTTTATATTTCAAAAAAGAGGTGATAGAAATTCAAAAAGAAGGAGACAATATTTTTGATTTTAAAGGGTTAAGAATAATCAGTTCTTGGGAAGAATCTCAGGAAATTTTTAAGACTCCTCCTCCTAAAGTTATTATTTCTGCCGCCGGAATGTCAAATGGAGGAAGGATTTTGTTGCATGAAATCGAATATTTAGGCGATCCTAAAAATATCTTATTAATTGTTGGATATCAGGTGCCTAATTCTTTGGGTGAAAAGATTTTAAGGGGAGAAAAGATAGTAACAATTTTGGAAAAAAGAGTAAACGTTAGGGCAAAAGTAGATTTTTTTGATGGGTATTCGGCTCATGCCGACTTAGAAGAATTAATAAACTGGCTAAGCGGTATAGGTGGTATTCAAAAAGTTTTCGTGGTGCAGGGAGAAACTAAAGCTTCTTTAAATCTAATTGACAATATTCAAAACAAGCTTAATTTATATGCCTTTCTTCCATCTTTAGGGGAAAGTGTGGTATTATAAAAATATGGAAAAGAAAAGGAAAAAAAGTGAGCCTAAGAAAATATTGGGAGAAGAAGAGGAAAAAATTAAGGATTTAAATGATGCGATTTTTCATAATCACAACCACACAAGATTTCACTTGAAATATAAGATTTGTGTCTCGGGGGCCGCTGAAACAGGTCATTGTGCCGAAGATGCTATACAAAAAGCAGAAATGATTGGCAGGGAGATAGCAAAAAGAGGTTTGGTTTTGGTTACTGGTGCTACAACTGGAATGCCTTATTGGGCGGCAAAGGGCGCAAAAGAAGCAGGAGGAATTGTAATTGGACTTTCTCCCGCAGCCTCTAAATTAGCCCATATTCGCACCTATCACTTGCCGGTTGATTACCATGATTTAATTATTTATACCGGCTTTGATTATGCAGGAAGAAACCTTTTGCTTACAAGATCGGCTGACGCAATCATTACGCTTTGCGGTAGAATGGGCACTTTAAATGAATTTACAATTGCTTTTGAGGATCATAAACCAATTGGAGTTTTAGAAGGAAGCGGTGGAACATCTGATATGCTTCGTGAAATTTTAGAAAGAGCGCATCGCGGATTTAATAATGTGGTTTTTAATAGTGACCCATCTAAATTAATAGATGAAGTTTTAGAGGTCGTAAAGAAAGAAGAAAGAAAATCAGGAATAGATAAAATTATTTAAAAAGGTCGTTAATTTTTAAAAATATGCCCCAAGATAAAAACGAACAGCAGGCTAAATTGGTTGGGGTGGTTACGCATTTTTTCCCAAAGATTGGTGTAGCGGCAATTCAACTTAAAGGAAGTTTGAAAGTAGGTGATAAAGTAAAAATTGTAGGGACAAAGACTGAATGTGAAGAAGTGGTGGCTTCTTTAGAGTCAGAACATCAACCATTAAAAGAAGCAAAAGCTCCAATGGAAGTGGGGATGAAAGTAAAAAACAAAGTTAGGGAAGGCGACCGAGTTTATTTAATTTAATTTATTTTTATTCTTGAGATGTTAAGAAATTTTCAAAAATTTCTCTTTTATCTTATAGTGTTTTTAATTCCTATTAATACTAAAAAGTTTTTATTTTTTTTTAAAACGCCTTTTAATATTTCAATTAATTACAATGCTGTTTTTATTTATTTATTAGATATTCTAATTTTTATATTTTTATTAACTAATATTTCACGGATTAAATCCTTTTTTAGTTTTTATAAAGTTTTTTATTTATTTTTAATAGTTGCTTTAATTTCCGGTTTTTTTGCTAAAAGTTTCCCTATTTTTATTTATTCATTTTTTCATCTTTTTTTGTTTGCTTTGTTTGGAGGCGCAACCGCGTATTTAATTTTAAATAAAGAAATTTTATTAGAAGAAATATTTTTACTTTTGGGAATTTCGTCTTTTGTAGAAAGCATAATTGGTATTTTGCAATTTAGAAGTCAAGCAAGTGTTGGATTAAAATTTTTAGGAGAATCTATTTTGGGGCCTGAGACTTCAGGGATTGCAAGAGTGTCAACTCATTTTGGAAACTTTTTAAGAGTTTATGGAACGATGCCGCATGCTAATATTTTAGCAACTTTTTTGGTTGTTGGTTTTTTATCTTTTGTTTATTTGTTTTTTAAAAAACAAAAAGTTTATTATTTAATTCCTTTGACATTTATTTTTTACTCATTGTTTTTAACTTTCTCTCGTTCTGGAATGGTAATTTTTTTAATAGGAATTATAGCCACAATGTTTTTGGGCGCAATAAAAAATTTAAGGAAAAATGTTTTAGTTTTTTTAATTGTTTTTTTTATAGTGTTTTTTATTTCATATTTGATTTTAGGGGATTTGCTTTTGGCCCGTTTTTATATTTCAACTAAAGAACCTTCTTTTACTTATCGTGTAAATTATAATCTTATTGGTTGGGATTTAATAAAAAGGTATCCTCTTTTTGGAGTAGGGTTAGGAAATCAAATTTTAACCTCTTTAAAGGAAAATTTGTATCAAAATCAAAAGCTTTTTTCTGTTTGGCAATGGCAGCCTGTACATAATATTTATCTTTTAATTGCTTCGGAAACTGGAGTGTTTGGATTTTTGCTATTTTGTTTATTTTTATTCTTAATTTTTCAAAAGTCTTTAATTTTAATTAAAAATAATTTTTTTAAAAATTCTTTGGACTTTTTAGATATTTACTTTCCATTTTTAATTTTAATTTTAATTTTGGCGGTTGGATTTGTTGATCATTTTCCTTGGGATTTAGAATCAGGTCAAATTTTGTTTTTTTTGTTTTTAGGAATGGTAAAAGGAAAAATTTCATAGGTTTTATAAATGAATAAAAGAAAAAATAAATTAAGAATTTTAAAGAATGTTAATTTAAAGCAATTTTCTACTTTTCAAATTGGCGGAAAAGCAAAATATTTTGCGCATGTTAAATCACCTGAACAATTTTTAGCTGCTATTCAATATGCGATGGAAAATAATTTAAGTTTTAGGGTTTTTGCGGGAGGGTCAAATGTGGTTTTTGGAGATGGAACTTTAAATCATTTATTTATTAGATTTTTTGGAGGTAAAATTAAGATTTTTAAAAATTCATTTTTGGTGGACGGAGGAGTTTCTTTGTCTTCGGTTGTAGGTTTAGCGGTAAAAAAGGGATTGAAGGGGTTGGAATATCTTGCGGGGATCCCGGGCACTGTTGGCGGGGCGGTAGTAGGCAACGCCGGCGCTTATGGCCACTCTATTTCAGAGGTGGTTCAAAAAGTTGAGGTTTGGGATGGTAAGAAAAGGTTTTGGATAAATAAAAAAGATTGCGGATTTAGTTATCGGGAAAGTATTTTTAAATCTAAATCATATTTTATTTTGAGAATTAAATTGGCATTTAAAAAAAGTAGTCCAAAAGAAATAAAGGATGTTTATAACAACATTCTTTCTTTAAGAAAGAAAAAGTATCCTCATTCATTGAAGTGTGCGGGAAGTTTTTTTAAAAATCCGTTTTTTAAGGATTTTCCTCTAAATACAAAGTCTTGTATTGATAAAAGTAAAATAATTGATGGGAAAGTGCCAGCGGGTTATCTTTTGGAAAAAGTTGGTGTGAAAGGAAAAGTTTTTAGCAGAATTAAAGTTGCCGATTTTCATGCAAATGTACTTATCAATCTTGGTAATGCAACATATACTGAGGTTTGTAAGGTTAGTAAGTTTTTAAAACAAAAAGTAAAGAAGAAATTTGGTATTTTATTGGAAGAAGAAGTTCAATATATCCAATGATTTTTTTAAATTTGTTGGTATAATAAAAGTAATGGTAATAATTTATTTATTAGAAAAAACATTTGTTAATATTAAAGATTTTTTTTGGAGATGGTATATAAAAAGCGCCTTAACTTATTTTAGCGGCGTAATAGAAATTTTAAGAATGTTGGATAGAAAATTTGCATGGAAGGTAAATTTAAAAAACATTTTCCAGCCGCTTTATAAAGATTATTCATTTTTGGGTTACATATTAGGAATTTTTTTAAGAACAGGAAGAATTTTAACCGCTTTGTTTACTTATGGGATACTTTTAATAGCTTCCATTTTTATTTTTGGTATTTGGTGTTTAATTTTGCCGGTTCTTTTTCTTTATTTTTTAGGAAATTTTTATGTTTAATTCAAAAATTTACATCAAAAATAAAAGGTTTTATTTTAACTATTTAGAAGAATTGATTTTTAAAATTTGTGTAGTTGGGTTTTATGCTTTTTTTATTAGTACTACTTTTATTTTACTAATTTCTCAAAATAAAAGATTAATAGCATTAGGTTTACTTTTTGCTTTGTTTTTAATTGATCGCTTAATACATTTAAATCAAGGAAGAAAGACTGTTTGGGAAATTCAAAAAAACGGCGGAAATATAAGTGATACTATTACCCCGTTGGCTTTGAGAATTTTATTAAATAGTTTGCGTGAGGCTAAATTAAATAATAATTTTGATTTGCGTTTTGTTCTTTTAAATAATTTATTAGATAAAGGTGAAATAAAAACGATTTTTGAAAGGTTAGATGTTTCAATTGATAAATTTCGGGAGAAACTAAAAAATTTATCTCAGTTGCACAAAAAAGAAATTGATAAATTAAATTTTTTAGAAGAAATTATTTTTAGTGCTTTTCAAAGCTCAATTTTAAATGATGATCCTTTTATTTATCCCCGCCATCTTTTGGCTGCTATTTTGGATAGTGAGGATTCCGATGTTGAAAAAGTATTTAGTTTTTTTAATTTAAAGAAAGAAGATATAAATTTAGCAATTGTTTTTGGCAAGTGGAAAAAAATAATTGGAAAATTAAATTTGCCAGATGTGCTTGGCGGTTTTGCAATTAGGCACCGTATTAAACATCGTGTTATAAACAGGGCTTGGACTTCCAAACCAACCCCATTTTTAGATCAATATGGTGAGGATTTAACTGATTTAGCGAGAGCAAATAAAATTGGATTTTTGGTTGGGCATGAAAATGAATTTAATAGTTTATTAAATATTTTATCCCGTCCACTAAAGCCTAATGTCTTGTTGGTGGGAGAAGCTGGAATTGGCAAAGAAACAATAGTTAAACATTTGGCTTATAAAATTGTAAAAGATGAAGTCCCGCCGCCGCTTTTTGATAAAAGGTTGGTTCTTTTAAGTTTTAGTGATTTATTATCCTCGGCTTCTTATGAAGAATTAGCTTATCGCATTACACAAATTTCTTATGAAATTGAAAATGCCGGCAATATTGTTCTTTTTATTCCTAATATTCATAATTTATTTAAAAATTTATCGGGGGAAGGAAATATAATAGATTTGTTTTTGCCACTAATTAAAAATTATCAAATTCCTGTTATTGGAGATACTTATCCTTTGGAATTTAAGGCATATATAGAAAAAAATCACGATTTTTTGGAACAATTTGAAGTTATTTATGTTCAGGAAATTACTGAAGAGGAAAGCGTCCGAATTTTAATTTATCAATCTATACTTTGGGAAAAAGAATATAAAATTTTTATTCCCTTTTCTGTTATTAAAAGAGCTGTTTATTTAGCCAAAAGATATCTTCATCAAAAACCGCTTCCTGGCAGCACTTTATCTTTACTGGAAGAAGTGGTGGGAAAAGCTTTTAAAGAGAAAAAGAAAGAAATTACTTTAAATGAATTGGAAGATTTGGTAGAACAAAAAGTTAAAATACCAATTCAAAGAGCGGGGAAAGATGAGGTGCAAAAGTTACTTAATTTGGAGGATTTAATTCACAAAAAATTTATTAATCAAGACGAGGCTGTTTCTGCTGTGGCTAATGCTATAAGAGAATATAGAAGCGGTCTTTCAAGAAAAGGCGGGCCAATAGCAATTTTTCTTTTTGTGGGACCAACGGGGGTTGGAAAAACTGAGTTGTCAAAAATTTTAGCTGAAATTCAATTTGGGTCAAAAGACGCAATGATTAGATTTGATATGTCAGAATATCAAGAAATTTCAAGTATTTATAAGCTAATTGGCTATCCAGATGGCAAAAGTGGTGGGGTTTTAACTGATTCTGTTTTTGAAAATCCTTATAGTTTAATTTTGTTAGATGAATTTGAAAAAGCGCATCCTAATATCTTAAATATTTTTTTACAGGTTTTTGATGATGGACGTTTAACTGATAGTTTTGGCAAAGTAGTTGATTTTCAAAATACCATTATTATTGCAACCTCAAACGCTGATTCTGATTTTATTAAAGAGCAAATTGAGAAAGGAAGACCAATTTCCGCAGTTGCAGAAGAAGTTAAAAAACGTTTATCAAATTATTTTAAACCCGAACTTTTAAACAGATTTACAGATATTGTTGTTTTTAGAAATTTAAATCAAGAAGAAATAAAAATGGTGGCTGGGTTATTAATGAAAGATTTACAAAAGACATTAGCCGAAGAGCAGGATATTATTTTAAATTATGATGATGAAGTTTTAAAACTATTGGCACAAAAGGGGTATGATCCTGTTTTTGGCGCAAGGCCTTTAAGAAAGGTAATTACAAATGAAGTAAAAACTTTTTTAGCGCAGAATATATTAAGCGGGGATATTAAAAAGGGAGAAAGTATAAAAATATCCGCTTCTAATGGTAAAATTGAATTTATAAAGGCGAAGGATTAAACTTAAAACAATGAAATTAATTGATATTAAAATTAATCTTGCTGCTTTAAAAATGAATAAAGTTGTAAAATTTTTAATTGTTTCTGATTTTTTATTTTGGGGCGGTTGGAGTTTTTTAAGTCCTATTTTTGCCGTATTTGTTTTACAAAAAATAGGAGCAGCAAATGTTTTTTTTGTAGGACTGGCAGCCGCTATTTATTATTTATCAAAAGCTTTTAGTGAAATTCCTATTTCTTTTTATCTTGATAGTCATGATGGTGAAAAAGATGATTTTTATGCTTTAATTTTGGGTTTATTTTTAGCTGGAGTAGTTTCTTTATTACTTTTATCAGTAAGAAGCTTAATTGCCCTTTTTCTGGTAATGGTTTTACAGGGAATTGCTTTTGGTCTTTATTCCACTGCTTGGCCTGCTATTTTTTCTCGGCATTTAGATGAAAAACATTTCTCATTAGAATGGGCTTTAGATCATTTTGGAATAGATTTTGTTTCCGCTTTTTCGGCATTTTTTGGAGGGGGAGCGGCTTTAGTTTTTGGTTTTGATGTTGTTTTTCTTATTGTTGCCTTTTTGGCTTTCACTTCTGCGTTTATTTTATTTTTAATGCCGGATCTTATTTTACCACGAGGTCATATTAAATTGCCGTTTTTTAAACAACATGGAGGTTCAGCAGTCGGACAATAGAAAACCTTCGGTGTCGGCGGGGGTGATTATTTTTCGTAAAACAGCGGAAGGAATTAAATATTTATTGCTTTATCATGGCGGTTCTTATTGGAATTTTCCCAAAGGAAAGTTGGTTGAGGGTGAAAGAAGTTTTAAAGCGGCTTTAAGAGAGGTGGAAGAAGAAACTGGTATTAAAAGCAAGGATTTGCATTTTATTAATTGGTTTAGGGTTGTTGATAGATTTACATTTTATACTAAAGACAAAAAAAAGATACCCAGGGTGGTGGTTTATTATCTTGCAGAAACAAAAAAAGAAACAATTAACATTGTGCCTCGTGAACACCAAGGGTATGGCTGGTTTTTACTAAGGGACGCTCTTCGGATTCTTAAAACCCAAAATCTTAGAGATCATTTAAAAAAGGCGCAACGTTTAATTTTAATGCAAGAAAGAAGAAAAAAACCCAAGAAAGGAGAAAAAAATATTTAACAAAAATCACAGCTTTGTTTTTAAACAAAAAGCATACCAATTTTTATTCTTTTACAAAGTTAATAATTTCTTTAAATATTTCTTTTTTATTTTCTGCTAAATTTGCTAAAATTTTTCTGTCAAGTTGAATGTTTTTTGCTTTTAAAAGTTTTGTAAAGGTGCTATATTTTAGACCTTCTTGTCTTGCCGCGGCATTAATTTTTACTTGCCACAGCTTTCTAAAATTTCTCTTTTTTTCCTTTCTCCCTCTAAATTTTCTTGAAAGCGAATGCAACAGCGCTTCTTTTGCGGCTCTTTCTTTTGATTTTCTATCCCATTTTAATCCTTTTGTTTTCTTTAATATTTTTTCTCTTTTTTTGTGGGCAATAACGCCTCTTTTTACTCTTGTCATTGTTATTTTTTAATTTCTGACCTTTATAATGCGGAATTAAGTTTTTTAATTTTTACCTGGAATGAACGATAGTGTTTTTTCCTTTTTAACTGAACTGCTCTTTTATTAGCTTTAGAATGTCCAAGCGTTGTCGCTCGTCTTAAAATTTTTCCAGATTTTGTTATTTTAATTCTACTTTTTAAAGCACTTTTCATTTTTTTGAAATTTGCATAATATATCCTCGACCTCCTTTTTTTAATTCCATAGTAACTTTATATTGAATGGTAATTAAGTTTAGAAATTCTTCTATTTTTTTTAATGCCCAGTCTTTGTTGATGTTTTCTCTGCCCCTTAATTTTAAATCAATTTCAACTTTATGACCATTTTCCAAAAATTTTTCTGCTTGTTTTGCTTTTACCAGTAAATCATTTTTTGCTATTCTGGGTGAAATTTGAATTTGTTTTAATTCTTTTGCTTTTTGTGTTTTTAAATTTTTTCGTTCTTCTTTTTCCTTTTGATATCTCCATTTATCAAAATTAATAATTTTTGTTACCGGAGGGTTACTGTAGGGAGCAATTTCAACCAAATCAAGATTGTAAGAACGGGCAATTTCAAGCGCTTTTTCTTTTGACATTATACCTAAATTATTTCCATCCGGGTCAATTACCCTTAGTTCTTTTGCCTCAATTTCTTGATTTATTTTTGTTTTTTCGTATTTTGTATCTTTTTGCAACAAAGTTTTATATAATAATATTAATAAATAAAGGCCGAAAAAGCAATTTTTGTATGGAAGTACCACCAGTCGACTCTTCTAAAACCTTTTCTCCTGAGGAAAAAAAGAAAGAAATAGCGCTTACCAAGCAAAAAATAGCATTGGTATTTACTCCGCTTTACACCTTTTTCAAAGTAATTGAAGAAGATCGAATGCTTAAAGATAAAACTTGGGATGCTTTTTATCCGGTAATCAGTGAACAAGGAATAGAAGAAATTTTTGAGGAAGTTAAAACTCTCGTTAAAAAGCAACCTGAATTAAAGGAGGTTTATGAAAAATTTTTTTCTGAGGAGAAAGGAAAAATAGTAAGGGATGAAAAATTAAATAAATTGATAGATTGTTTGAAAAGGGGTAACAAAAACGAAGTGCGTGGCTATTTTGCTGTTTATGGAAATACTTTAGGAGGTTGGTTTGATTCTCTAATGAATGAGATTTATGCTGTAATTCAAATGTAATAATTTAGGTTTAGTTTTGTGGAGGTGGAGGGATTGAACCCTCGTCCGAAAAGTTTTTTAAAAACCATCTACAAGCTTAGCCTAAAAAGGCAAAAAGAAAATTACCTCTTAATTTAACTTGTTTTTTGAGGCAAAAAAACAAGCGAGCTCACTTTATAACACCGGATTTCCTTCCGTGAGCAAAAAGGTCCGATGCCAGCTTAAGGTTTTTTTAAGCAAACGCAAAAGCTGGAACTGCTGATTTTTCTTTGGCAGTTTTTTGTTGGTTGAGGTTTTACGAGCTTCAACCAGCTCGGCTTGCAGGTTTTTAAAAAAGACTTCCGTCGAAACTTGCACCCCCCTTAATTTTTTTAATTTTTCTTAAATCTTCCTCCCTTTTTATTTTTTCTCTTTTGTCTCTTTTCCTTTTCTTTCTTGCTAATGCTAACTCTATTTTAATTTTGCTTTTTTTATTATAAATCTTAAGTGGTATAAGTGTCAATACTTGAGTTTTTCCTATTAAGTATTTAATTTCCCTTTTTTTCATTAAAAGTTTTCGCGTTCTCTGAGGATTATAATTTTCTCTAATGTTTTTAGGTTGGTAAGGAGAAATATTTAAATTAACTATAAAAACTTCGTTATTTCTTATTATTCCGTAGGCATCTGAAAGACTTACTTTTCCGCTGGTAATTGCCTTTGCCTCGTACCCTTTAAGTTCAATTCCTGCTTCAAATTTCTCTAAAATTTCATAATCATAATAAGCTTTTTTATTTTCCGCATAAATCATATATTTATCATAAACTATTTTTCAATTTAAATCATTGGGCTAAATAGTGTATACTAATTTTAATGACAAGTTTAAAAGAAAAAGTTTATCAGGTTATTCAAAAGGAAATTTCAAAAGAAGTAAAGTTTTTAGTTGATGTGCCGGACAAAAAAGCAACTAATGCTCATTTGTTTTCAAATGTGGCTTTTGTTTTGGCAAAAATTGAAAAAAATAATCCGCTATTAGTAGCTGATAAATTAGTCTTTCAACTAAAAAACAAAGAAATTTTTAGCAAGGTTGAAAATCAAAATGGCTTTCTTAATTTTTGGATAAGTGATAATTTTTTAAAGGCAGAATTAAAAAAAATTTTAAAATTAAAAAATAAATATGGATTTCAAAAAACAAAAAAAGGAAAAATTCAAATAGAATTTGTTTCTGCCAACCCTACCGGTCCTTTAACTTTAGCTAACGGACGCGGGGGTTTTTATGGAGATGTTCTGGCAAATGTTTTAGAAAGTGTTGGTTGGAAGGTGGAAAGGGAATATTATGTTAATGATGCCGGCAACCAAATTTTACTTTTAGGAAAATCAATTTTAGCTCATTTAAGAATAATTCCTTTTCAAGATGACTTTTATCAAGGAGAATATGTTAAAGAATGGGCAAAAAAGAATTATTTGCGCGTAAAAAATATTGCCCAAAATCCGCTTTTGGTAGGTGAGTTGGCAGCTCATTCGTTTTTAAAAGATATTCAAAATGTTTTAGAAAAAAAAGCCAGTATTCGGTTTGATCGTTATACCAGTGAGAAAAAATTACATTTAAAAAATTATGTTTCTCAAGTATTTAAAATTTTAAAAAAGAAAGGTTATGTATATGAAAAAGAAAATGCTTTTTGGTTAAAAACAACTATTTTTGGCGATGACAAAGATAGGGTTTTAATTACCAAGGAAGGCAAACCAACTTATTTTTTGGCAGACAGCGGACATTATTTAGAAACCAAATTAAGGGGGTTTAAAAATAAAATTAATATTTTAGGCCCTGATCATTATGGCTATGTTAAAAGATTAGAAGCAATTTCTAAAATTTTAGGTTTTAAAAAATCGGAAGTTTTAATTACCCAAGCTGTTTTAATTAAAAAAGGCGAAGAGTTTTTAAAAATGTCAAAAAGAAAAGGTAGTTTTGCAACTTTTGAAGATTTAATTTTAGCGGTAGGAAAAGATGTTGCAAGATTTTTCTTTTTGTCTCAAGCCTTAAACTCTCACATTGAATTTGATTTAGAATTAGCTAAAGAAAGATCCAATAAAAATCCATTGTTTTATGTGGAGTATGCTTATGTCCGCGCTTTAAAAATTTTACAAAAAGCAAAGCAAAAACCTGTTCTCTTAAAAAAGTTTAATGATTTAGAGAGAGAACTAATTTTTAATTTAAGCTTATTTCCGTCTTTAATTAATGAAATTAGCAAAGATTATTTGGTACACAAGCTAATTAAGTATAGTTTAGATTTAGCAAAAATTTTTCATAATTTTTATGAGCAACAAAAAGTTTTAGGAAGTGAAAATGAAAAAGAAAAATTAAGCTTAGTTTTAGCTTTTGTTTTAGTTTTTCAAAATATTTTTTATATTTTGGGTATTAAACCACCTAAAAAGATGTAAAAAATTAAAGTAGGATTTTTCTGATTTTGTAGGCTTTGATAAAAATTAGTTAAAATATTAAAATAAAAATATGTTTTATGGTTTAAAACAATTTAATTTACCTGAAATTGAAGAAAAAGTTTTAAAATTTTGGGAAGAAAATAAAATATTTGAAAAATCTTTAAAACAAAACAAAAAAAATAAGAAATTTGTGTTTTTTGAGGGGCCGCCAACCGCTAATGGCCGACCGGGAATTCACCATATTCTTTCTCGTTCTTTTAAGGATATTATTTTGCGTTATAAGACAATGAGGGGGTTTTTTGTGCCACGCAGGGCTGGTTGGGATACTCATGGGCTTCCGGTTGAAATTGAAATTGAAAAAAAGTTAGGTTTAAAATCTAAAAAAGAAATAGAAAATTTTGGCATAGCGGCATTTAACAGAGAGTGCAAAAAATCTGTATGGGAATATCAAGACGAATGGGAAAAGATAACTAAAAGAATTGGTTTTTGGTTAGACTTAAAAAATCCTTATATTACTTATGAAAAGAGTTATATGGAAACTTTATGGTGGATTTTGTCGCAGGCTTATAGAAAAAAATTGCTTTACAATAGTTATAAAGTAGTTCCTTGGTGTACAAGATGCGGAACTGCACTTTCTTCCCATGAATTAGCTTTGGGATATAAAACCGTACAAGATGATTCTGTATATGTTAAGTTTAAGCTTTTAGAGGGACAAAAAATAAAAAATGATTTAATTGATAATCAAACGTATATTCTTTCTTGGACGACTACTCCTTGGACCTTGCCGGGGAATGTTGCTTTAGCTATCAATTCTAAAATTAATTATTTAGTTGTTAAAAGAATAAATGAAACAGAAAAGTTTTTAGTTGCACAAGATGTGTTTTTTAAAAAAACCAAAGAGATTAATAATCAAAGATTTGCAAAAGATGGAGTGTGGAGCGGAACATGGGAAGTATTAAAAGAATTTAAAGGAGAAGATTTAATAAGTTTAAAGTATGAACCTCTTTTTCAAATTGCAAGTTTGGAAAGTGAAAAATCATATAAGATTTACCCGGCAAGTTTTGTGAATACCGAAGATGGAACAGGGGTTGTACATACGGCAGTAATGTATGGAGATGATGACTATCAATTAGGGAAAGAAGTTGGTTTGCCGTTTCATCATACTGTAGACGAAAAAGGAATTTTTGAAGAAGAGGTTAAAGAATTAAAAGGAAGTTATGTAAAAGACAATACTACTACGGAAAAAATTATAAAAATTTTAAAAGAAAGAAACTTTTTGTTTGGTGAAGAAAAATATGAACACGAATATCCTTTTTGTTGGAGATGTGGAACGCCTCTTTTATATTATGCTCGCCAATCATGGTTTATTAAAATGACAGCCCTAAAACAAAAGTTAATTGCTTCTAATAAAACAATTAACTGGATACCGGAAACTATTAAAGAAGGAAGGTTTGGTGAATGGTTAAGGGAAATTAAAGATTGGGCAATTTCCCGGGAAAGATATTGGGGAACTCCATTGCCAATTTGGGTTTGCAAAAAATGTGGTAAAGAAAAAATAGTGGGAAGTATTAAAGAATTAGAAAAACATTTGCCACCAAGCACCAATCATTATATTTTTTTAAGACACGGCGAGGCATTAAGCAATATTGAAAACTTTTTATGTTCTTTTCCTGAAAAAAAGAAATCGCCACTAACTTTAAAAGGAAGAAGAGAAATAGAACAAGTGGCTAAAATTTTAAAGAAAGAAAAAATTGATATTGTTTTTTCTTCGGATCTTTTAAGAACCCAAGAAACGAGCAATATTATTGCTCAAAAACTTCAAGTAGAAGTTGTTTATGATCAAAGATTAAGAGAAGTAAATTTTGGTAACTTTAATGGGGAAAATACTTCTTTTTATCATAATTTTGCTCCAACCTTTGAAGAAAAATTTAATAAAGAAATTCCTAATGGCGAAAGTTTAAATCAAGCGCGTCAAAGGTTGTATGATTTTATTTTAAGCATTGAAAATCAATATCAACACAAAAAAATTTTAATAGTTTCCCATGAGTACCCTATTTGGCTTTTGTGGAGTATTTTGCAGGGTTTTGATCAAAAAGAAACAATTGATGCTAAAATTAGAAAAAAAGGAGATTTTATTCGCACCGGTTCACTAATCCGAAAAGTAAAATTTATAAATGCTCCCCGCAACTTAATGGGAGAAATTGATTTGCATAAACCTTATGTTGATGAAGTTTTACTAAAGTGCAGTTGTGGTGGAGCTTTAAAAAGAGTACCAGAAGTAATTGATGTTTGGTTTGATTCTGGGGCAATGCCTTTTGCTCAAGCACACTATCCTTTCCAAAAGAATTTGGATTATCCGGCTGATTATATTGTAGAAGGCGTGGATCAAACACGAGGTTGGTTTTATACATTGCTCGCAATTGCCACTTTACTTGGGTATCGGGCGCCGTATAAGAATGTAATTTCTTTAGGGTTGGTTTTAGATAAAAATGGCCAAAAAATGTCTAAATCAAAAGGAAATGTTGTAAATCCTTGGGAAATGATTCAAAAATATGGCGCCGATGTTGTGCGTTGGTATTTTTATACGGTTAATCCTCCGGGAGAACCAAAACGTTTTGATGAATCTGATTTAGGAAATATTTTAAGGCAATTTGTGCTTTTACTGTATAACTCTTATGTTTTTTATAATACATATGCTTTAAAAAGTTTATCTCAATTCAATCCCAAAAAATTAAAAAATATTTTGGACAAATGGATTTATATTCGTCTTTTTACAACCCAAAAGGAGGTTAGTGGTTTACTGGAGAAGTATGAAATTGGACGAGCTGGTAAAGTAATTGAGGAATTAGTAAATGATCTTTCAAAATGGTATATTCGACGTTCCCGCCGCAGATTTCAAAAACCAGAAAGTAAGAATGATTATCAAGAAGCATCTCAAACTTTACAATTCGTGCTTTTGGAAATAAGCAAAATGCTTGCTCCCTTTACACCTTTTTTTGCTGAAGCATTATTTAAATCATTAGTTTCAGAGAAAAATAAATCAGTGCATTTAGAAAAATGGAGTAAATCTTATTATTCTTTTACCCCTTCGGAAATAAAAGTTATTTTAAATGGAATGGAAGTTATTCAAACAATTGCAAGCGAGGTTTTAGCAAAGCGTTCAGCTTTAGGTATTAAAGTTAGACAGCCACTGAAAGCGTTAACTCTTTCATCTGCAGTTAGTAGTAAAATTAAAAAATATCAACAGGAATTTTTTGATATTTTAAGGGAAGAAATTAATGTTAAAGAAATTAAAGTTAATAAAAATCTTAAGGAAACGTTTTTGCTTGATACAGAAATTACTCCAGAGTTAAAGGTAGAAGGAATTTTGAGAGAAGTAGTAAGGAATATTCAAGGATTAAGGCAGGATGCTAAATTAAAACCAAAAGAAAAAGCTGTGTTATATTTATACACTACCTCAACCGAATTAAAAAATTTGTTATTACAAAATGAAAAATTTTTAAGAAAAGAAGTTAATGTTTCTCAAATTGTTTTTAATCAAAGTAAAAAATTTACAATAGAACTCTCAACTAAAATTGATCAGGATAACCTATGGATAGCTTTGCAAGTTTAGGAGATAATTTAAAGATAAATATTATTTTTTAGAAAATTAATCACTTCTTCTTTTTGTAAGTTAACACTAATTGGGCAAATTAAATCTTTAGCGTTTACTTGGTTTTTAATAATTTGAGATAAAAAACCGCAGCCAAAATCATAATTAATTGTCAAAATTTTATCTATCATTTCATTTTTTTCTTCCGGGGAAAGGTAAAACAATTCACTATCAATTTTATTTTTAAAGTAATTTTGAATAAATTCTAATGTGTTATTCATCATTTCTAAATTTAACAGCTCATTTTCTTTGTCAATTATAAATCCGTTAATTTTGTTTTTTGTTATTTTTTGGTTTTGATAATTGAGTTCTTCTTTTAATTTTTTAATTTTGGATACTATAAAGGCTTTTTTATTTTGAATATGTCCCCCCCATTCTTTAATTTGAATAAAAATTTGTTGGTAAATTGCGTAAGGAATTGCATTTAATTCAATTTCTTTTTCTGTTTTTGTTCTAATTTCTTTTAGGTTATCGTTTCTAAAGTTAATTTTACTTAAAACAGTTATTATTTGTTCCAATTCTTTAATTGGTAAATAAATAATAAAATGAGGTAGTTTAATTTCTTTAATTTGGCCATCGGGCAAATACTTTAATGTTCCAAAGCTTAAGTTTTCTAAATGTTGTTTTAAATAAAGCAGTTTATTTTCTAAAACTCGTCCGCTAAAAGTTATATCTATTCCCAAACCAATTGGTCTACTTGTCGTTTGTTTGTCTTGATTTTCTAAAATTGTATCGGATTGCGTTATATTGTCTTGATTCTGGTAAATTTTTATTAAATAAAGTATAACATCAATGCCATTTAAATAATCGTCATATTTGCTAGAGAAAAAAGCATCTGAATTTTCTCCCCAAAATTCCTGAGACTTAATTACCAACAGAGCTTCGCTTAACGCTGACATTGCAAATTGATAAGGATTATCTTTCATTAATAAATTTCTGTTTTTTTCCTTTTCTTTTGTTTTTTCCAAATCATCTTTTAAGAGGTTATATTTATTTTTTTCATTTTCAACCATCCGAATAATTTGATTAATGTTTTCGTTTAAAATTTCTTGCTTTTCTCTTGGAATACTTTTTTCCTTCATATTTTTTAAATTAAAATTCCTATTTTACTTTTTACTTCAAGTAATTTTTGATGTGCAATGAGTTGTGCTTTTTGATTATTTTCTTTTAAGTTATGGATAATTTTTTGATCATTGGAAATTTTTTGTTTTAGTTTGCGAAATGCATCAAAATATTCAATGATTAACTGAGCAACAGACTGTTTAAATTCCTGATAGGTTGCCCCCTTAAATTTTTTTTCTACTTCTAAAATTGAAAATCCGCTAAGTTCAGAGTAAATTTGGAGTAAATTAGAAATTCCTGGTTTGTTAGTTTTATCATACTTAATTTCTTTGTTACTGTCAGTAACGGCGTGTTTAATTTTTTCTTGGATAATTTCTGGTTCATCATCTAAAAAAAGACACCCGGAGGGTTCCGATTTTGACATTTTCTTTTTAGGATTGTTTAAACTCATTAGTCTTGGAGATTTGGTAAGAATTGGTTTAGGTTCTACAAAAGTTTTTCCAAACCGAGCATTAAATTTTCTAACAATAGTTCTTGTAAGTTCCAAGTGTTGTAATTGATCTTCCCCGATTGGGACAAATTGGGTGTTATAAAGAATAATATCCGCCGCCATTAGAATTGGATAGTAAAGTAACCCAGCATTAATATTTTCTTTTTGTTTTAAAATTTTATCCTTGAATTGTGTCATTCTTTGTAAGTCTCCCAAGGGGGTGAAATTATTTAGTAAAATTGCCAATTCAGAGTGTTCCGGAACCTCTGATTGTTGAAAAATAATAGATTTTTTAAAATCAAGTCCAAGCGCCAAATAGTCTATAAGTAATTCTTTAATTTGTTTTATTTTTTCTTCGGGATTGAAATTTTCGCTTAACGAGTGAAGATCAGCAATGAAGAAAAAACACCTGTATTTTTCTGAGTTTTGTAAGTCAACAAAATTTTTAATAGCACCCAAATAGTTTCCTAAGTGTAATTTCCCTGTGGGTTGTACTCCTGAAATTAAAACTGGTTTTTCCATAAGAATATTATAACCAAACTAAACTAAACAAAACAAATTTATACCTCAATTACTACCGGTAAAACCATTGGGCGCCTTTGTGTTTTGTTATATAAAAATTGGCCAATTTGATCTCTAATTAATGTTTTTAAGTAATCAGTATCAATAGGGCGGTGATGAGGAAGTCTTCCAATTATTCCTCTTACCTTTTTTCTAATTTCTTCTAAAAGATCTTGGTTTTCTCTTAAATAAATAAATCCTCGTGAGATAATATCCGGATTTTTGAGAACTTTCCCTGTTTTTTTATCAATGGTTGCAATTACCACAAACATTCCTTCTTGAGCTAACATCATTCTATCTCTTAAAACTATTTCGCCCACATCTCCAATACCTAACCCATCAACCAAAACATAGTTAGCTGGAACAGTTTCATTACTGATAACAAAGTCATTTTTAGTGAGATAAGCGACTTGTCCGTTGTCTAAAATTTTTATATTTTCAGGTTTTATTCCTGCTGCAATTGCGTTTTGACCATTTGCAAACCGCATAAAGTAATAACCATGAACAGGCATTACAAATTTTGGTTTTAGGGTTTTCATCACTAAAATAAGGTCGTCACGGAGAGCGTGTCCGCTAACATGAATATCAATAATTCCGGAAGTATATACAATAGCCCCTTGTCTTGCAAGGTTATCTTTTAAGGTTTGTACACTTTTTTCATTACCGGGAATAACTGAAGAAGAAAAAATAATAGTATCGCCGGGTTTAATTTTTATATACTTATGCGAACCGGTAACTATTTTCATTAAACCAGCAGAAGATTCTCCTTGGGCTCCTGTTGAAAGAATTAAAATTTCATCATCCCGATATTTGCTAATGTCTTCAACCGGGATTAAGGTTTCCTTAGAACTTTTAATATATCCTAAATTTTTTGCAATTAAGATATTATCTCTCATTGAACGGCCGTTAATAGCCACTTTTCTGTTTAACTTTTCAGCAATTTTAATAATTTCAGCAATTCTGGTAAGCATTGAGGAAAAAGTTGAAAGAATAATTCTTCCTTTCGCCTGTTTAAAAAGCATTTCAATGTTTTTTTCAATTACCTTTTCCGACATTGATTTTCCTTCTTTTTCAGCATTTGTGCTGTCTACCATAAAAGTATGAACACCATCTTCCGCTATTTTTTTTATTATTTCTAAACCTTGTGGTTCATTTTTTTCGTTGTATTCCAAGCGAAAATCAGCAAAGTGTACAATATTTCCAACGGGTGTAATAAATTTTAAACCTGTTGTTTCAGGAACCGTATGATCAACACCAAAAAATTCTATTTCAAAAAATTTTCCAACCCTTACTTTATCTCCATATTTAACTTCAATTGTTCTCAATTTAGGCGCATTTTCAAACTCTGTTTGCCTTTTTTCAATAATTGCTTTTGTTAAGCGCAATGTATAAATTGGAGGATTGCCTATTTTACCTATAAGGTAAGGAATTGCCCCAATGTGGTCGTAGTGAGCGTGAGTTAAAACAACTGCTTTAATGTTTTCTTTCTTGTTTACTAAATATTCGACATTAGGGATAATAAAATCAACTCCCGGTGTAGTTTCTTCAGGAAATTGGAGACCCATATCAATGATAATAATTTCGTCTTTAAATTCTAAAAATGACATATTTCTGCCGACCTCTTCTAATCCGCCAAGCGCAGCTATTTTTAAGACCTCTTCTTTTTCTTGAACATTTTCTTGTTTATGAATTTTTCTTTGAACCATAATTAAATTTATTTATGACCTTTAATTAAGTTAAAATTGTGCTGGGGGAGGGACTTGAACCCTCACGGCCTAATGGCCTTAGGCTCCTGAAGCCTATGTGTCTGCCAATTCCACCACCCCAGCTTTTAAAGATTTTTAATTTTTTCAACGATCTTTGTTTCTTGAGGGTTAAATTTATTTTTTAAAGCCAAATAATAACTTGTCCCCAACGAAAGCAAAATTCCAAACCAAGTTTTTTGCCAATCATTTTTTCCTTTAAGCTTAACATTAATGACTTTTATTTTTTTATTTTTTAATAATTTTGTTAAAAATTGTATTTTTTTTCCGAATTGTGTTGAGTTAATATCAAGTAAAATAATAGTAAAAATTCCGCTTATTTTGTTAAAGCCTTCAATTTCATTATGGTTAACTTCTGGATATGTATTGTAAAAAGCAAGATTTTTTGATGTTTCATTAAAGTTATTTTTCCATAGCAAACCTAAATGTTGTAATTGCTGTTTAGTATAAATAATAATATTTCCATTTATTTGTTGAGCAATATTGTAGCTTTCTTTTAAAATTTGTTTGGTATTGATGGATGAGATTTTTGGTAATTTAACTTTAAAAACAGTTTTTAGCACTTGAGAAACGCCACTATACATTAAACCAGTTGCTTCTCTTGGTGTCAAGGATAAAGATGGTAATAAAACCAAAGGTATTTGAAATTGATTGGCTATTTTTAGCATTTTGCCACCAGTTGTTATTAACACCGTCTGATGTATTTTTTTAAACTTTATTAGTTTTTGAAGAACAAAAAGTGTTTCTTTGGTATTACCGGAAAAAGAAATGCCTAAAAATAAAGTATTTGGCATTTGGACAAGTTTATTAGAAATTTCGTTTGTATTTATAGCATAAATGAAACAATTTAAATTTAGTTCTGGTTGCAAATTTTGAATTAATTTTCCTAAAAATCCAGATCCTCCCATCCCAAAAATTACTAAAGAAGAAACTCTTTGTTTTTTAATTTGGTTAAAATTAAAAATTTGGGGCTGAATTTTAAATTGATTAAAAAAGTTTAAAATATTTTTTTGAAAATTGTCCATTTTTTATTTTATTATTCTCACAGTTATAATAGACCAGTTATTAATGTTTGTATAGATATTTTGAGGGAGGGTTATGTTTGAGGGAAAATTTGCTTGTAAGTTTTTTGAATAAATGTAGAAATAAGGCAAGCGATATAGAAAAACTGCAGGATAATCATTTACTATTGTGTTTTGTAAATTAATAAGGAGTTGATTTCTTGTATTGTTGTCTTCAGTCTCCCTTATTTTTTCCAATAATCCATCAACTCGTGGATTAGAGTAAGCAGTTAAATTTAAACCAGGATAGTTAATTTGAGAAGAATGCCAGAAAACAAACAAGTCCTCACTATTTAGGGGAGTGTTGCCTAAAAGTAAAACATCGTAGTTTTTAGTTTTCAAAACATAGTTGTTTTCAGGAGAAGAAAAATCTAAGATATTGATATTTACAGTATCTACCCCGGCTATTTCCCAATAGTCTTTTATTTTTTCTGCTGTTTGCTTTAAGAAATTAACATTAGGCACAACTAAATTAATAATTAATTGGGAGTTTTTATTTTTAACCTTCCACTGGCTGATTAAGTTTTGAGCCGAAGGAAGATCGTAAGAAGTTGTAAAATCACTTTTTTGAGAGTTTAAAACCGGACCCGAAACTAAAAGAGCGCTATTTTCAAATAAAGTTTTGTTAATTTCTGGCAAGTCGATACTTAAAGTTAATGCCTTTCTTAGGTTTGTATTTTTCAAAATTGGACTGTTTGTATTAAATAAAGCTGCATAATAAGTGGTAGTGTAAATTTTTTTAGTTTCATACCCTTTAAGTAAATTTAGGTTAATTTCGGTTTGAGGACCAAAAAAACCAAAACCGTTTATTTGGTGTAATAAAAGAGCTTGATTAACATCTTTTTCGTTTTCAAAAAAAACAAATTGAATTTTTTTAATGGCTGGTTTTTGAGAAGAATAATTATTTTTTATGAGAGTATAAGTTGTAATAAATCCATCTTTTCTTTTTGAAAAATCCAAAAATTTATAAGGACCATTTCCCACAGGTTTTAATTTGTATTCAGAAAGAGCAATATTTTCTATTGGTATTGAACCAAAAATGTGTTTGGGAATGATTTGAAGATTTTCTATGTTTTTTTGAAAAAGGAAGTTAGGGTTAGGGAGATTTATTTTTACTTGAATGGCGCTTATTCTTTCTATTTTTACTCCTTGCCAGTTTTCATAAAAAGGGGAGCGCGCATTAATGTTTTGAATTGTTTGAATTGTAAAAATAACGTCATCACTGGTGAGCGGCTTTCCATCACTCCATTTTAATTTATCGTCTAATTCTAAAGTGTAAGTTTTACCATCATCTGAGACTAATAAGTTTTTTAGGAAAAAAGTAAGAGGCGAAAACAATAAAGAGCTTATTTTTTGATCTACCGGGTTATTTGAAAGTATTGGATTAATATTAATAGGCTGACCTATTACTCCTTCTTTATAGGTTCCTCCTTCAATACTTACAAATACGCTATTTTCTTTAATAAAAATAAAAATTATTGCAATTAAAGCTAAAATAACAAAAAATACGCCTGTTAAAAAAAGTTTTCTTTCTCGATATGAGAATTTTTGCCAAATTAGATTTAATAAAAACATTTGTTAAGTGAGGTTAATAATACTTAAAATACCTAAAGCAACCGCTAAAACAATAGTAATGTAAAAAATTGCCTTTTCTAAACCACGCCTTGTTTGATAAGGAGTTGCTCCCTGTCCTCCAAAAATACCAGAAATTCCACTTGATCTGTCCTGAATAATAATTGTTCCTATTAGTAAAACAGAAACTATAATTTGTAATAAATCACTCATATTACTTATTCTTTACTAAAACCTTTTTTTACCGCTGACCCTAAAATAAAATTTACCACACTTATGGTTATTGTGGCAATAATCAATTCTTTAATGTTTTGAATTGTAATAAGTTGACTGGAGATGTCAAGTAAATAAATTAAAACAGCGTTTATTACCAAAGTAAACAATCCAAATGTTAAAAGTATAAATGGCGCTGATAAAAATTCTAAAATAGGTTTTATAAAAGTGTTTATTAATGTTAAAATTGCCGCTACTTTAGCAAGATTAACTAAATCACCGTTAAAAAATGAAGGTAAAAAATAATTGGTTACTAAAATTGCGGCAGCGTTGGAAAAAATGTAAAAAATTAGTTTTCCCAAAAATTTCATTTTATTGTTTGAATTTGATTTAAGGTTGAATTAAAGTTTTTATTAAGATTATTAATTGTGTTTATTTTTTCATTAATAACTTGGATGAGGTTGGCAATTTTTTCTTTGTTTTGTTTGGTAGGCGAAGAAATTGACACACTTAAACTACTAAAAAATTCATTCATTAAATTTGTGTAATTTTCAAATTCTTCTAAAAACTCCTTTTTAAGATTTATAGCGTTTGAGATTGTTTGCATAGTTGTCGGATTGCTAAAGTTATTTAAAGAATTTTGAAGGGTTTGAAGTTCGGATTTTAAGTCGTTGTTTTTGTTTTTAATTTGTTGATTAATGTTTTTAGCGTCTTGAATTAAAGAAAGAGCAAGTTGTTTGTTGTTTAATTTATCAGCATTTTGAATTTCAACAATTTTTTGAGCTAATTGTTGATTAAGATTGTCTATTTCTTTGCTGGTATTGGATAATTTTTCCCTGGAAACAGCAAAAGATTGGGGTGGGGTAGGGACAATTGTGGAATTATAATTTGATGCATAGTAAATAAAAAGCCCAACAAACAAAATAATTATTAACAAAACAATAAAAGTTGTCTTTTGGTATGTTTTGTTGCTTAAAACAACCTTATTTTTCATTACTATGATTTTACCACTTTACTGATTTGGTTTTCAATTAAAACCCAAAAACAAAAGAAATATTCTTTCCGTGTTTTTGATGTCAATCTATTTTTTTAACCTTTGTTTTGCTTATTTGCTTGAATTTCCTACCAGAAAAACTGAATGAGCAATAGAAGTTGATCCTGATAAGACATAGCCATAAATTGTCATATGGTATCCATTATGCTTTCCTTTCATATTTTTTTAAGAACTGGGTGTATCATATTCATATGAACCAGTACATTAACTTGATATTTATTCTTTTTTTTGTTAATCTTTAACAAGAAATTCAAAAGCGGGTATCGTATAACGGCATTACCTCAGCTTTCCAAGCTGATGATAGGGGTTCGACTCCCCTTACCCGCTCTGAAAGTAAAATCTCGGAGCATCTTTAAGAATCTAAAGAAAAACAAAATGGGGCGCTCGTAAAATAAATAATCTTATGCGGAATATATTTTTAGGCACAACCAGTCAAGCAAAACTGGACATAGTAAAATCTCTCCTTGGTGAAAATTATAATGTTATACCGACTAATGTTGATTCCGGAGTTACTAATCAGCCCCTTGATGAAAACACAACTATACAAGGGACCATAAACAGAGCAAAAAGTGCTATTAAACCCGATGAAGTATATAAATTTTCCGTTGGGTTAGAGGGTGGACTGGTGAAAATCAATGGACTTTATTACCTAGTCTGTGTTACTGCTCTTATTGATTGTTTTGGCAATGTTTATGTAGGAATTAGCAGGAAACTACCCCTTCCTAAAGAAGTTTCTAATGAGGTGAAAAGCGGTAAACAGTTTGGTGAAGTTATAAGAAGGTTTATGAAAGACACAAAAGAAACCTCGCCATCATTTATTGAACACATTCAAGAACTTATCGATCGTAAAAAGAGCTTCTCCGAGGCTTTGAATAGCGCTTTATTAATCTATAAATTTAAAAAAGAATTTATCTCTGCCTAATTAAAAAGGCGGGAAAATTGTTTTTACCCACCTCGGCTAGCAACCAAATATCTTGGAAATTACCGAGTTTTTTCCGGCGTATCCAGAGTATAGGCAATCCCATCGATGATAATAGCTATGAACCACTTCGCATGGGGATCATCATTTCGTTTAAGCTTTTCAGCTTCTTCTATGTCACACTCCACATAGCAGTAGCAGTACTGTTCTCTAATCTCTCCTTTTTAAGGTTTTTAAAGTGCCAATTTATTAATACCAGAAGACAAATTCTGGTGACTACTATTATATGTAGGCTATCATTTTAAATTTGTAGTTATAAGTTAGTTATTATTGCCAAAATTTTTATTTTTGTTACTATTAAATTGTGAAATGTTACATAGTGTTACAGTTTATAATTTGCTTTACGAAACAAAATCTTAGTTTATTCGTTTTAACTTATGGAAGAAAATAAGCTCATTAAAAAAGCCAAAAAAGGAGAAAAAGAAGCTTTTGGCTTGTTATATGATAAATATGCGGCGGTTATTTACAGATATTTCTTTTTAAGATTAGGTGGGCAAAAAGAAATAGCAGAGGATTTGACACAGGAAGTATTTTTAGATGTATGGAGGAATATTGGTAACTATAATGTAAAAGGAGTTCCGTTTGTAAGTTATCTTTATACGGTAGCAAGAAATGCTTTAACTGATTATTGGAGAACTAAAAGGAAGTATGTTGATTTTGAAGATTTGGCGGAATCTTCATTTGTTGCTTACAGCAATGATGTAGAAAATACCTTAGATGAAAAAAGAGAGATGGAAATTATAAAGAAGGCGCTTGGCTATTTGGAACCCGCCTATCAGGAAGTTCTTATTATGAAGTTTGTGGAAGATCTTTCTAACAAAGAAATAGCGTCGGTGTTGGGAAAATCGGAAGGGGCAGTAAGGGTAATTCAACATCGTGCGATTAAGCAGTTAAAAAAACATTTGCAAAAATATGAACATTGATCCAATTGAACAATTAAAAAAGCTGAGAATGATTGAACCGGATAGGGTATTTTTAGTTGAAAGCAAGCACGCCATTTTAAATAGTGTTTATCTGCAAAGAACCGGATGGAAAAAATATGCGGGTTGGTTTTCTTTGTCTTTTGCGGTATTTTGTTTAGTTTTAATTTTTATTATTTATCCTGTCAGACAAAACTCTTTACCAATTGCTTCGGCTGATACTTTATCTAAAGAGTTTGAAGACCTTTCCATTAATATTACATTGAAAAACATTAATTATTCCCAAGGGATGAATGAAACTATTAATAACGCAATTGTTGCTATTACTAACAATAAAACAGTTCATTTAGATGGTGTTGTTTTAGAGCAGGAATTTCAAAAGATAAAAGGCAGTGATTCTTCAACTGATTCCGAGGCTTCAAGTAGTCAAATTGATGAATTATTAAATCAAGTGTTAAACTAAAAGTGTGAAAAATATGAAAAAATTTATATTTGTTTTGGTAGCTTTAATATTGCTTTTGGCGATGAAAGGTGTTAGTTTTGCGCAAGTATCGCCTGTAGCAAAAGCAGGGGATGTTTTTCAAAGTGCGAAGGAAGCGTTGGATACGTTAGTTGAGGTTAAAGATGCTGGCAATGTTGATAATTTAGTTTTACGCATTAATACCTTTGATAAAGTGTTGGATTTATCAATTAATGAAGCTAAAGAATATGTAGCTAAGTTAGTAGCGGTGGATAAAAACAGTGACTACGATATTTGGGTTTCTTTTGCTTTAGAATCATTAGGTAAAAGTATTGATTACTATAATACTCAAAAAGCTATTTTGTCTTCAACCACTTTAAGCTTGGAAGATATTAAAAAAATAGCGTTGGATTTTAAAAACTGGAGAGAAAAAAATTACTTGCCTATTTTAAATCAAATTCAGGAATTCTTTTTAATTAAAGACGAAGTTAAAGCCTTAAACATTGCTGAAAAAAGATTAAGTAATATTAAAAGTGATTTGGATAAAATTAAATTGAAGACAAAAGACAAAAAAAATGTAGACAATTATTTATCTAAAGCCTCAGAAGATATTTCTGAAGCTCGTTTACTAAATGAAAAAGCTTATCAACAATTTTTGGAAATTTATGTTAATATTTTGCAGGCTACATCCTCAACCTCAACTGAATCTTTAACTGAATTTAAAACATTGAATTTGGATTTAGCTACCACTGTGGTAAGAAGTACAACTTCTTCAGCTGATGAGGTAAATTCTTCTTCTCAATATTCAATAAAAGATTTGGTAAGCACTTCCTTAGCAAAAGTTAAAAGTGCTTATCAAAATTTTATTGAAATAAGCAACTATGTGAGGAAGTTGCTTTTTAGATAAAACCACAATTTAAGTGGTAAAAACAAATAGCCCCACTAAAAGTGGGGTTATTTGTAAAATTTTTTCTTGTAAAATTATTTTACTGCCTCTTTGAGAAGTTTTCCGGCTCTAAATTTTGGTTTTGTTGAAGCAGGAATTTGTATTTTTTCTCCTGTTTTGGGATTAATTCCCATTCTTGCCGCTCTTTTTGCTACTCTAAATGTACCGAATCCTGCAATTGCTACCTCCTCGCCCTTGGAAAGCGCTTTGACTATCGTGTCAAAAACAGCATCAACCGCTAATTGCGCTTGCTTTTTTGTTTCGGTATTAGCGGCTTTCATTACTGCTTCTACTAATCCGTCTTTTTTCATATTTTTTAGAAATTAAACGACCTTTTATAACTATTTGTAAGTATAGCAGATTATGTTAAAAATTGCTATATTTTATCGCTTTTTTTGATGGTTGCTTTTTAATGTTTGTTTTTTTATAATAAAACTATAAAGTCGATGTTGAATTATAATTTTACTTTTAACTATGAATTTAACCACCTGGTTAGCAGGCGGCGTTTTGGGATTGGTTGTTGGTTACTTAATAAGAGAATTTTTAGCTGTAAGATTAAAGAAATCAGCGGAGAAAAAAGCAGAGGAACGAATTGAGGCTGCCAAAACGCAAGCCAAAGAAATTATTATTGAGGCAAAAACCAAAGCCTCCTCTATTTTAGAAGAAGCGGCAAAAGAAGAAAAAGCTCGTAAATTTGAATTAAGGCAATTTGAGGAAAGACTTTTAAAGAGGGAAGATTTGCTTGACCAAAGGATGAAAGAAATTGACAACGCTGATAGAAATATTAAAGCAAAAGAGGAAGAGTTAAGGATTAAGTCAAAAGAATTAGAAACATTAAGAGAAAAAACTATTAGTGAGTTAGAAAAAATTGCAAGCTTGAAGAAAGAAGAAGCAAGAAATATTATTTTTGAAGAAGTTAAGCAGTCATATAAAGAAGAGCTTGTAAAAGCAATTACTGAATTTGAGAGAAAAAGAAAAGAAGAATTAGAAAAAAAGGCTGTTGATGTAGTTGTTACTTCAATTCAAAGATGTGCGAGAAATACTGTAGCTGATGTAACAACCAGTGTTGTAAATTTGCCGGATGAAGAAATTAAAGCAAAAATTATTGGCAAAGAAGGAAGAAATATTAGAACGTTTGAAAGATTAACAGGGGTTGAATTGGTAATTGACGAAACTCCAGAAAGTGTTGTTTTGTCTTCTTTTGATCCTTTAAGGAGAGAATTAGCGAGAATGACTTTGGAAAAATTAATTAAAGATGGGAGAATTCATCCGGCAAAAATAGAAGAAAAATTTGAAGAAGCAAAAGAAGAATTAGAAAGCCATATTCAAAAATTAGGCGAGGAAGCTGTTTATGAAGTTGGAATTTTAGATTTGCCAAAAGAAATAGTTTATCTTTTGGGCAAACTTTATTTCCGTACAAGTTATGGCCAAAATGTTTTAGATCATTCAGTTGAAGTTGCTCATTTGGCGGGAATGATAGCTGAGGAGTTAGGGTTGAATATTGAAGTAGCAAAAAAAGGAGCGCTTTTGCATGATATTGGAAAAGCTGTTGATCATGAAGTAGAAGGAACACACGTTGAAATTGGAAGAAAATTACTAAAAAAATATGGGATACCCGAAAATGTTATTCAAGCAATGGAAGCTCATCACGAAGAGTATCCTTATGCTATCCCTGAAGCCTATGTAGTAGCGGCAGCTGATGCCATTTCTGCTTCTCGCCCCGGCGCAAGAAGGGATACTTTGGAAAAATATTTGAAACGCTTGGAAGAAATTGAAAGGGTAGTAAATAGTTTTGAAGGTGTAAAACAGTCATATGCTGTTTCTGCGGGAAGAGAAGTTCGGGTTTTTGTTTCACCGGAAAAATTAGATGATTTTGGTATTTTGGAGTTAGCTAAAAATATCGCTCATAAGATTCAAAGCGAGGTGCAGTACCCTGGAGAAATAAAAGTAACTGTAATTCGCGAAACAAGAGCAATAGAATACGCAAGATAACTTATTATGAAAAAAACTACCGTACTTATTGTTTTAGATGGTTGGGGAATTGGAGCAAGAGATGAAAGTAATCCTATTTATAAAGGGGATTTAAAAACTATTGATTTTATACAAAGAAATTTTCCGTCTGGTGCATTACAAGCTTCAGGAATAGCTGTGGGGTTACCTTATGATGAAGAAGGAAATAGCGAAATTGGACATTTAACTTTAGGGGCGGGTAGGGTGGTTGGAGGACATTTGCCTCGCATTTCTTCTGCAATTGAAAATGGAACTTTTTTCCAGAATAAAAATTTTTTATTACTTCTTGATTGGGTTTATAAAAATAATTCTTTTTTGCATTTAGTTGGGCTTTTATCGGCAGGAGAAGTTCATTCTTCTTTTAAGCATTTAAAAGCAATTATTAATTTTTTAAAAAGCAAAAATTTTGAAAATTATTATTTACATCTTATTTCTGATGGTCGCGATAGCCCTGCTTATTCTTTTTTAAATTTACTTTCAAAATTATCATCAGAAGTGGGTTTTGATATTTATCAAAAAATAGCCAGCATTTCGGGAAGATATTATGCAATGGATAGGGATAAGCATTGGGATAGAACAAAAGAAGCGTACGCGGCGTTGGTAGGAAAATCAAAAACCATTTCTAATTTAGAAGAAATGGTAAAAGGGATTTATGAAAAAGGATTAAATGATGAATATTTGGAAAGTGTGCAGTTGGAAAATAAAAGACCAATTATGGACAGTGATGCCGTATTTTTCTTTAATTTTAGGGAAGACAGAATGAGGCAATTGGTAAGGTGTTTTTTAGATCAAGATTTTAATTTTTTTCCCGTTAAAAAATTTTCTAATCTTTTAATAGTTACAATGACGCCCTATGATCGAAATTTTAAAGTGCCGGTTATTTTTCCTTATATTCCAATTAAAGATACTTTAAGCGAAGTTCTTTCAAGTGAAGGAAAAACTCAACTTAAAATTGCAGAAACTGAAAAATATGCCCACGTTACCTACTTTTTTAATGGTTTAAGAGAGGAACCTTTCCCCGGAGAGTATAGAATTTTAATTCCATCTAAAAATATATTTCGCTACAATGAATATCCCGAAATGATGGCAAAACCAATTACCGACCGATTAATTTCCGCATTAACCGAAGGTACTTATGATTTTATTTTGGCTAATTATGCAAATGCTGATATGGTAGCTCACACTGGTGATTTTGAAGCAACCAAAAAAGCAGTTCAATTTATAGATGGAGAACTAAATCGATTGTTAAAAGTTGTGTTGCAGCTGAACCATACTTGTGTTATTACCTCCGATCACGGCAATGCTGAAGTTTTACTAGATATTCATGGAGAACCAGAGACAAAACATAATATTAGTCCGGTTCCTTTTTATTTAATTGCAAAGGAATTTCAAAAGAAAACTCCGGTTTTAATTGAAAATGCGCAGTTGCCGGTAATTGGAATGCTTTCAGATGTATCGCCAACAATTTTAGATTTAATGCGCGTTAAACAACCAAACTTAATGACCGGCCAAAGTCTTTTAACCGAGCTTTTGTTAGAAGAATAAATTTTCAATTTGCGCCCCCGAAGGGAATCGAACCCCTATTTACTCCTTAGAAGGGAGTCGTTCTGTCCATTGAACTACGGGGGCTATTTTTATTTGCTTTTATTTTACAATATAAACTTTTTGGCTTAAAATGTAAATATTGCGGGGTGTAGTGTAACGGCTAGCACGAGTCCTTTGGGAGGATTTAGTCCGGGTTCGAATCCCGGCACCCCGACCAAATGCAATTTGTTCGCCTATTAATATAATAATTAATGCAAAAGTTTTAGTCTAAAATATTTAGTGAGTTATTATTAAAAAATAAAAAGCGGCCGCAATGGCCGCATTTTTTAACCCCACCTCATAGTAATGGGACATCCATTATGATATCCATTATCTGTCCCAATTAATATTTTTTTATCATTTACTATCAAAAAAATTTCAGGAGCTTTTAATTCTATGATTATTTTTATCGTTTTTTTGTTTTTTAATTTCAAAAAAACGATGATCTCGAAACTATTTTTTTTGATTGTGACTCTTTCTATCTTTTTTTCGATGTTGGGATATTGTGCTAGAATAGCCTCGTACATTTTTTGTTCATCTAAAATCCAAGTTGGATCTATAGATGAAACAATTCTTTTTATGATTTTTTTTATCATGCTTGCTCCTTTTATTTAATTTTTAAAGAACTTTTATATTACAACATATTAAATTTTAGATGTCAAATTTTGGAATGATAAATTATTTTTTTAAGTTTTTAAATTAGTAAATTAAAAGACAATCCATTTGGTTTTTAGGTTGAAGATTGTAGAAAACTTAGTATTGAATATTTGTGCCGCGAGAGGGAATCGAACCCCCGACGCAAGGCTCTTCAGGCCTTCGCTCTACCACTGAGCTACCGCGGCTTACTAAATATTAGTATAGTATAAATAGCAAATGTTAAGCAAGTAGAAAAAAATTAAAAATAAATAGTAAATGATGAATCAAGAATTATGATTAAGAATAAAAACCTCGTTTTGTTATCAGTTATATTATAAGTTGTAAGTAATTGTTTTTAGTATGTCAAACCGTCAAACCATCCAACATTATAAAATTCATTTTCAAAAAACCTGCTTTTGAGAATTTCTCCAATTGAAAGATTTTTAGTAAACTCAGAAGGCGTAATGTTAATTGATCGAATAAACTTCATTATTTTTTCGTTGTCTTGATATTCATTATCAATACTTCCCAAACTTTTAATTTTAGTTGATAAGAATTTTTCTAAAGAGCCTTCTTGAATGCCTGTTTTTGTTTTTAAAAATTCCTTAAAATTTTGTAGCGTTTTATCGTAAATAGATGTCATTTCTGCATATTTTTGATTTAATTTGGAAATTAAATCCACATCATTTTCTGTTAAAAGATGTTGGTCGCGAAAAGCATTAATATGGTCTCTTAAGTAATCCATTTGGCTGCTTTTTAGAATTGTTTCTTGATCGGCAAGAGAATAGTGATGAAAATTTTCGGCATAATTTTCAAATCGAGGAATGTCGTTATGCACAAGATAAGAGAAAAATTCGTCGTGACTAATTGAATGAGTTTCAGGGCTCGGAATTATTTCTTCATAATAAAACATATTATTTTGAGGCGGAGCAGGAGGTGTTTCTTCAATTATTTGATTGAGATTTTTTGTGCCTAAATTTTTTTCTTCAGTTATTCCCAATGCTTTCCTCAACCACTCTGGCGGTGTTTCTTTTTTCTTTTTTAATAATTCATAATATTGCCAATTGGTTTTTGCATTATGATTTGTGTCAATTAATTCAAAGTGGCCTGCCTTGCCACCGCTTCCTGGAACATAAATTACTTTATCTCCTTCGTGTACTAATCCCATTTCTGAAATTGGCACTTTTTTACCATCAATGGTTGTAAAAGCTGATTCTTTATTTACCCATGCTTTTGCAAATTCTTCTTTTGAAAGGTGATGTTCTTTTGCAATTTTTTCAGCCGTATCCCAAATATTACTTCCTTTTGCAATTGTTGCTTCGTATCGATTGGTGGTTTCGGTCATTAATACTTTTGCTGCCTCTCCCGATTTACCTCCTTGTTGAGCTTCTAATACTTGATGAGCAGCTTCTGGGGCTTTAACACCAAATAAGAGACTTCTTAATTCGCTACCAATTAAAGCAAATGTCGCGCCCCAAGCAGCACCTTTAATCATTTCTTTGTAAATGTAACTTTTTTGAGCAGCTTTTGCATATTTTGCTTTTTTCTCCAGAAAAGTATCTAATCTTTTTTCCATTTCTTGGTTAACTTCAATTGTTCCAAATTGTAAATTAACTTCTCCTTCAGCTAATTTTGTTATTAGTTCATATTGTTCCATTAATTTTTCTTTTTCTCCTGAAAATTTTATTAATCTGTTATCAAGTAAATAGCGGGTATAATAAAGGCGTCTATCTAAAAGGTACATTAATTTAGCTTTTTCTTTTGCGTTATCTTCTTTCTTAATTTTTTCCATTAGTGAATCAATTTTTTGAGTAAGTGTTTTAGCGTCAACAAAAGCTTTAGCTTCAAAAAGCCCCTTTTGTTTAGTTTTATTTTCTAATGCTTCTAAAATTTTGCTTTTTTCTCCTAATTTTTTTGTTTGCAATTCCTCGTTTAAGGTTTGAATTGCACGTCGTCTTCCAAACATTGCACCGCTTGCCGCTGCTACCACCGGAGCGGCAAAAACATTGAGTGCTCCAACGAGAATTGCTCTTCCTTCCCAACCAAAACCAAAATATGCGCCGCGTTCCAACGCAGTGTTAAAAAGAGCATTTGTCCAAAATTGCTTTGATGTAATTTTACTTAATTCTTTTTCAACAGAAGGATGATTGTTAAGAAACTGATTCATTCTTATAACTTTTTCAATTTCTGCTATTTCAGTTAATACACTGTTTATTAATTGTTCTTTTGAGGTACTTGACTTTGAAAGCCCCCTTCCTTTAATCATTGCTGTAATTAATTCTTTCCGTGCCAATTGATATTCCATTTCAGCTGCTTTAATATCTTCTTGATTTGGTAATGTGTTTTTAGATTTAGCTTGAGCATCTTGAGTAACCTTTAAAAGACGTTCGACAGCAGTATTAAATCGAGATGCTATATCCCGATCGTAGGAGGCAATAGCACTTGTTATATAATTAATTTTTAGTTTTTCATCTTTGTCAAAATAAACTTCGATTCCGCTTGCTTTCATCATTTTTGCAAAATCCTGTAGCATTTCTAAATTTGCAGTTTTTAAAGTAGCAATGTTTTTTGCAGTTTGATGTTTTGCTTTCTCAATATAAAATCTTTTAAGTAAACTTCTGGCTATTTTAGAAAAACACGATGCTTCGGATTGTTCTTCTTTATATTGCTTAATTGCGGAAAAATTAATATGTTCAAGCGCCCAGTTTTCCATATTTTGGAGCAAGAAACTGCGTTGAGCTACAGTTAATTTTTCATATTCTGGAATAGATTTTAAATCCTTTGGTGTAATGCCAAATAATTTTTCAAATTTTTTTTCAATTTGTTCTTCTTTTGTTTCTTGTTTTTCTTTTTGAGCTTCTTGAGATGATGAAGCTACTTTAAATTTTTCAAATTTCATATTTAAAATTATACAAACTTATGACAATAAAGTAAATAGGAGTATGATTAGTTATAAGTTATTTATTATGAATTTTGGTTACTGTTGTAAAATTTTTGTTTTAGGCTTATATTTAAAAAAGGAGAGGTTTTATTGCCCTCAATTTAATAATTAGAAGATTAAGATTTCTACAAACTGTGGGTTGGTTTTAATTTGAAATGGTGCCTATAGCTCAATGGTAGAGCGCCTGCCTGTGGAGCAGGTTATATGGGTTCGATTCCCATTAGGCACCCATTTTATTTTTTAAAAGTTTAATAGTTTTAATGGCAAAATTTATTTCTTCTTTTTTGGTTGTAATACCAAAACTAAATCTCATACTGCTTCTTACTGTTTTTTCGTCTAACCCCAAAGCTTGAAGCACATAAGAAGGTTCATAAAATCTTGCTTGGCAGGCAGAACCGTAAGAAGCAGCTATCCCGTTAATATCCAAAGCAGTTAGAAAATCAAACGAACTTTCATTTGGTAAGCACACATTTAAAATATGAGGGGCAGAAGAAGAGCCATTAATAAAAGCTTGAGGATAAATTTTTTTTAAACCTTTCCAAAAATATTTTTTAATTGATTCTACATATTTAAAATTTTGATTAAGTTCCTTTTGGGATAATTCAACTGCTTTGCCAAGTCCAACAATAAGCGGTGTATTTTCAGTGCCCCCTCTTAATCCAAATTCTTGAAAGCCGCCGGTAATTAGAGAAGAAATAATTTTATTTTCTTGAACTTCTTTTTTAATATAAAGTGCACCAATGCCTTTTGGTCCAAAAACTTTTTGGCCGGAAATTGTCATTAAATCAACTCCTAATTTTTTAACATTGCATTTAAAATACATTAAAGCTTGCGCAGCATCGCTATGAAAAAGCGGATAGATTTTTTCTTTTTTAGTTTGTTTAAATTGCTGAATAATTTTAGAAATTTTTTCTATTGGTTCCAATGTTCCAATTTCATTGTTTATACTCATCACTGAAATTAAAATTACATTTTCATCTAATAATTCTTCAAGTCTTTTTAAATTTACAACTCCCTTTTTGTCAACGGGCAGAAAAATTGTTTCAATTCCTTCTTGTTTTAAATTTGATGCTGTTTGAAGTATAGATTCATGCTCAATTGAAGAAATAATAATTTTAGGAGAAGAGGAAGTAATATTTTGCTTTTGATGTAAATATGATGTGATAACTCCTCTTAATGCTAAATTATTTGCTTCGGTTGCTCCGGAGGTAAAAATAATTTCTTGAAAATTGGCATTTAAAGCTAAAGCTATTTTTTGCCTTGCTTCGTCAATTGCTTGAATTGATTTTTGTCCAAAAAAATGTAAAGAACCAGCGTTGCCATACTGTTGATTAAAATAAGGCAGCATTGCTCTTAATATTTCTTTCCTGACTGGTGTTGAAGCAGCATAGTCTAAATATACCCTTTTCATACTAACTTTTAGTCTTTGCCAGTTTGATTTTTCTTTGACTGATTTAAAGGCGTAATGTCAAATCCTCGTAATATGAAAAGTAAGGAAACAACAAAAACAGTAGAAATAACTGCTAATTTTAAAAGACCAATGCCACATAAAATTCCAATTGCTGCAGCAAACCAAATTACCGCTGCAGTTGTTACGCTTCTCACATGCACACCTTGCTTAATAATTACACCTCCTCCTAAAAATCCAATACCAACCACAATATTAGCAATTAATCCTAAAAACCCGCTGTTTCTTGCAATCACATCTGCTAAATTTTCAGTCTGGGCAGAAATAATATAAGGAAGCGAAATGCCTGCTAAAGAAAAAAGAGTTGCTCCTCCTGTTACTAACATATTGGTTTTAACTCCTGCTTCTTTCCCAATTAATTCTCTTTCCAGCCCAATTAAAAAACCAAGCACCAAAGCAACAAAAAATCTAATTAGCATTTGAAAAAGTGTAAGCATAATAAAATTATATCAAAATTTAAATTAGTTTTAAATAATTTGTTGTTTAATTTAACTAAATTCATATTAGATAAAATTTATTATTTTGTGTAAAAATTCCTAGCGG
>Ga0207433_10002259_pt1 | contig 39496 bp, 34 predicted proteins | sample YelNatPaOPGAMG01_FD_187559 | JGI IMG/M metagenome (GOLD analysis project Ga0207433, IMG submission 187559) | Hot spring thermophilic microbial communities from Obsidian Pool, Yellowstone National Park, USA - OP-RAMG-01 (SPAdes) (version 3) | ecosystem: Environmental > Aquatic > Thermal springs...
TCGGGGGATGATATGTTAGAATTGCTCGTTCGCTAGAGGTTGATTATCTCATGGAGAGTTTGCATGCAAGTATTAGCTAGAGTAAAAACACGGCAGATGAGCGGTACACAGGCTGTTATGGCGTCTCTGATCGGCGCTGCATTCACCGCTATATGCGCACAGATAACCTTCAATCTCCCCGGTAATCCTGTTCCCGTGACAATGCAGGTCTTCGCTGTTATCTGCTGCGGACTTGTACTCGGGAGCAGATACGGCGCCCTCGCTCAGATCGAATATCTGACTGCGGGGCTGCTTGGAGCGCCTGTATTCGCTGGCTTTAGGGGCGGTCCTGCTTCAATCGCGCTTCCGACGTGGGGGTATATCGTAGGGTTTATCGCCGCGGCTTATATTGTGGGAAGAATTATCGAGCTCTTCGAAAACCCATCTATGCGCAGCGCGTGTATCGCCGGCATAGCTGGAGTCGGTATTATTCACTCATTTGGCGCGGCATGGCTTTCGATATGGCTGCAGGTCTTTTCCGGGCATTTTGCCGGATGGGGCGCATGGGTGCTGGGATCGGCTCCATTTATCGGGGTTGATACGTTGAAAGTATTCCTGGCCGCATGGTTCTGCGTAGGTCCCAGGAGATAACTATTTTCGAGAAGTTTAGAGGCAGCCTCCTTGAAAATATCAGGGAGGCTGCTTTTTGTTAATGAACCTCTATTGGAGGTGGGGTCGGAAGAACATACGGACTGCTCTCCTGCAGATATTTCGCATAATCGGCAAGGCTTTTTGCACGGTTGGAGTAGTAGTCGCTGAGTTCATTCTGCCCCTGGCTCCGCAGCAGTTCCGCGTGCTTAGCGAGTTCCAGGCTTTTACCGTACGGATCGCGGAACGGCAGTGCCGCTTTGGCGAAATATGGTCCGTCTTTCAGGGCTTTTAATTGCTCGGAGTGTATGTAGGACGAAGCGAACATTGTCTGTCCTATGCCCAATTCTCTTGCGCTCGCGGTTTGTTTGAGAGTCTGGTTCACGTCCTTATGCATAAACACTCCGACGCCAGGCGCCAGAAGCGTTGTCTTGTTCACCTCACCTTTTTCTCTGTTGATCAAACGATAGTAGTGCCCGTCATCAGTCGAGTAAGACATAGGAGTCAGGAAATCGACCCATCTGTTCGCGGCCCAGTTCGGCCAATCCTGCATGAAGCTCACCCTCGCTTCATCGAGATATGGCGCGACCGCGGCTGAGATCACCGCGGATGGTCTTAACGCTCTGGTCTGCTGAGCAATTCTTTGGACGAACGTGTTTACCTGTCGTTCGCGAAACTTGATCCAGAAATACTGATCGAGAGTTCCTGGCTTAATATCTATCGGATTGACACCGTATTGCTTCTTAAAGAGCTCGCAGCTGATCGGATTGAAGCCAAATCTGCATTTTTGATCGGATTCGTAGCGGATGTAATCGAGGTGGATTCCATCCACCGGATATTTACTCACCAACTCGGCATACAGGCTAGCCAGGAAGTCTCTCGCAGCGGGGACACACGGGCTTATCCAATATCCACCATTCGCGGAAAGATCCTTGCCATCTCTGCCGATCTCAGCCCAGTCCGGATGTGCTCGCAGGATAGCGCCTTTGTCCTTCGTATATCCCACTCTGAATACGCATATCCATGGATGGACTTCTATTCCATGCTTGTGAGCTTCATCGATCATCACAGGCAGTGGATCAATGGCGCCCGCGAACCTTGGGTCACGTTCGATCAGCCTGCTGGGGTAGATGGTATAACCCCGGCAGATACACTCGGGGAACAGCACATTGATATTGGCAGCCGCATAATCCCGCACCATTTGCCTGATCCCTTGTTCAGTTTTAGGAATCGCGCCTGCATCTACCCATACTCCCCTGATTTCGATGACGGGGTCGACTTTTGCATAATCGATCGCGGCTGTTGCGGCAGATGCGCAAAGAACAGCTAAAGCGATCATCATCAGGAACTTCAATATCAATACCTCCTCCGTAATACGAACCGAGTTTATCATTTAATAATCCATGAGGTCAAACAGTCAATCGGCGGTTGACGAAGCCGCGGGCTTTGCTCTAGAATCATTTCAGTCTTAACTCAGCGAAAGGAAAAGCTTCCACATGGCTTGCGAAAAGCTTGGTGAAAACACAAAAAATTGCACCTGCTCATATTTCGGATGCCCGAGAAAGGGAAGATGCTGCGAATGTCTTCGTTATCATCTGGATATGAATGAGCTGCCCGGGTGCTGCTTCCCACCGGATGTCGAGCGGACCTACGATCGCAGCTTTGCCGCGTTTATTGCATGCAGGTCGAAATGAGAGATCGATCTAAAGCCGAACCGAGTGAGAGAATAGGCGAAATCATCGAGATACTCAAAAAGACTTATCCCGATGCCAAATGCAGCCTGGACTTCAACACACCGCACGAGCTCCTCGTCGCGGCGATTCTGGCTGCCCAGTGCACCGATGAGCGCGTGAACCAGGTAACGCCCGAGCTTTTTCGCAAGTATCCCGATGTGCAGTCATTCGCCGATGCGGATTATGCGGAGCTGGAAACGATGGTCAAGCCGACAGGGTTCTTCCGCAACAAGACAAAGGCAATCATCGAATCCGCGCGGCAGATAGTATCCGACTACGGCGGCAAAGTACCGGATAGCATCGATGAACTCACTAAACTGAGCGGGGTGGGGCGCAAGACCGCAAACCTGATTGTCGGAATAGCGTATCATCAACCGGCGGTGATCGTGGATACGCATGTGACAAGGGTCTCGCGGCGGCTCGGTCTTACAAATGAGAAAGATCCGGCTAAGATAGAAATTGACCTGCGCAAAATCCTTCCTGAAAAAGACGCGACGCTCTTTAATCAGCTAATCATTTACCATGGCAGGGCGATCTGTAAAGCGCCGACTCCGCGCTGTGAGGTTTGCCCGCTGATCGAGCTTTGTCCGCATGGCCAGGAGAGAATGTCACTGGAGTTGAGCTGACTGCGATTTCGGCAGGAGAAGCACGGAAGCATAGTTCGTGAAATATTTTCGCGCAACTCGCTGAACATCAGCCGCAGTCACCTTCTCCACCTCATCGGCGTATCGTGAGTCGAATTCATAACCGACTCCAACAGCCTCCGACCAACCAAGCAGGTAAGCCCTGTCGATCATGTGTTGATGATTGAGAGCATAGTTGCCGATGGTATAGCCTTTAGCCCGGTCGAGATCTGCCTGCGAAAGAGGCTGATCCTTTAGGCTGTCGACATCTTTCATAAGAGCGTTCTTGACATCATCGAGGACCGCCTTCGGCTCCATTGCGGGCAGCGAAGCCTTGAACGGATCGGTCACGACATAAGCAACTATATGGCTCTGATATTTGCTGCGCGGGTATATCGTGCCGATCTCATACCCCATCCCCTTCTTTTGGCGCAGGTCCCTGAACATAACCGATCCTTTACCACCACCAAGTGCATTCGCTGCTACCACAACCGCTGGGTAATCGGGCGATCCAACTCCCGGCGCCAGCCATCCTACCAATAAATACGCTGTGCTCAAGTCCTCTTCGGACGCGTGCAGCTTGCAGTGATCCAGGGTTTCATCAGGAACACCACGATCGATGGGCAGTCTCGCGGGTGGAACTCCGGCAAATGCCTTTTCCGCACGATCTATAGCCTGATCCACCGTGACATCGCCTACGATAGAAAGGACAATATTATTAGGCACGTAATATGCGGAAAAGAATCTTTTCAGGTCCTGCGGAGTTGCGAGAGATATGGTGCGCTCTCTCGCCTTATAAGGTCTGCGATAACCATTATCCTCGTAGAGAAGCTGCCTCAGGTCGGTATAAGCATTTTCAAATATATCGTTGTCTCCGGGCGCTAATGCGTTCTTGAGAACACCTCTCTGCTGCTCGACCCATTTATCCTCGAAGTCCGCTTCGGTCAAGCTTTCCCCGATCAAATTCATCGCCTGATTGAACTTTACCGAGGTAGTGACCGCGCGTATTTCGGTAACATCTGGACCCCATCCCGAGCCGATATTACCGCCAACTTCATCGGCTATCGATGCGACATCCTCGGCTGACTTCAAGCGTGTTCCCGCAAGCAGGAGGCGCGATACAAAATCGCCGATTCCTGCATTTTGTATGCTCTCCTGAGCGGCGCCCGCGCGTATCAGAGCAACGATAGCTACGAGCCCGCTACCTTCCTCCCGCTTCACGATGACTGTGAGGCCGTTGTCGAGGACTTTTTTTACAATCCTGGGCTTAGCCGCATCGCTCTGGGCGAAACCGGTAGAGATGCAGGTAAGGACCAAAAGAAGCGATATAAAATATACTCTGAGTACTTTCATCATTTCTCGCCTCCCTGATCCGGACCAACGATAAGTATCATCGCGCTATCGGGGTTCAGATACTTTTGCGCAGCCTTAAGGACCGCATCTTCCGTGACCGACTGCACACAGTCAACGTATTTTGAAGCGAATGCGGGATCGGATTCAGCATAATAGAACCCGTAGGAGTTAGCGCGTCCGCCGAATGTCTCGCATTGAAACGCATATTGCCCCAGAAGCGATCTCTTCGCCACTTCGAGGTCACCAGGCGAAATATTGTGGCTCCGCAGGTCCGTCAGCTTAGCTAGAATAGCTTCTTTAGCCCTGGCGGCATCGGTTGTCGAGGCAATGAGGCTAATGAGTCCCGGTTCGCGCTGGGTCAGGAAATCCGCCGAGACATCCTGCGCCAGCTTTTGCTCTCCTTTCAATTTGTCAGCCATCCAGCTGTGGTAACCGAGCCCCAGGTATGTGATCAAGACATCCGTTGCGCATACATCCTCTAAATTAGCGGCTGATGGCCCGAGAAAGCCTATTGCCAGATATGTGGACTGAAACGACGCCTTGACCGACTTCTCCAGCCTGCTTGTAAGCGGTTTTATATCTGTAGAATTCTGCTTCTGCGGTAAAGCGCCTGATAGGCTCGAAAATGCACGCTCGACCTCGGATGTCACTGTCTGTTTATCGATATCGCCGACCAGCACAACCGCTATATTACCCGGAACATAATAGCGATGGTAATAATCGAGGATATCCCGACGGGAGATGTTTTTAACCGTATCCGGTGTGCCTTCTATAGGCAGAGAATAGGAATGATCGCCGTAGAGCTCTTTGCTTAACAAGTCGCGGCAGACGAGAGCAGGGTCGTTGAGTTTTTTTGCGATTTCGTCGAGTATGATAGGTCGTTCACGCTCGATATCCTCATTTCGGAACTGCGAACTGCCGACCGCGTCCGCGAATATATCCAACGCTTTAACCAGGTAGCGAGAGCTCACGGTTGTGGAGAAATGCGTGTAATCTTTACCTGTGTGCGCATCGAGAGTGGCCCCGACGCTCTCCATTTCGCGGTCCATATCACCGGGCTGTCTTTTGGCGGTAGCTCCGAACAGCAGATGTTCGATAAAATGAGAGACACCATTATTTTTTTTGCTTTCATTGCCACTGCCGGTTTTTACCCAAACATCGACCCCAACAAGATCGGTCACATGGTCTTCCTGCACGATAAGAGTGAGGCCATTACTCAACTTTGTGATCGTAGGAGCGGATGGCTGTGAATATGCGGGGATAGCAATGATGAATAAAATTACAACAGCGGTTATGAGCTTAGGCAATCTAATACTCCATATACTTGCGCTGAATTCGCATTGGGAACTGTACAACCTTTGCTTATCCATATTATAATAGTTAAGGTATTTACAGACAACAAACAAGACACTGGTGGTATATTGGACCGCAGGCTCCTGAAAAACTTCGATTTTACGCTCTTATTCGCCGCCGTCGCTATTACCTTATACGGCTGTACTATGATCTACAGCGCCAGTAAAGGTGGAAATGCCGGCGTCGGTTATGTCGAAAGACAGCTCATGTGGGCGGTGGTAGGGCTTATCGCCGGGGCGCTTGTCGCTTCCATCGATCATTCTGTTTATAATCGCTTGGCGGGAAAACTGTATGCGCTCAATTTGATGATGCTTTTTGCGGTCATGTTCGTGGGTGACTCATCGAAGGGCGCGCAGCGCTGGATCGGCTTTGGCCCTATCAGGATTCAGCCTTCTGAGTTTGCGAAAATTATATTGATCATCGCGCTTGCCGCATTCCTGGTGAAGCGACTGCGAGAGATACGCACGTTCCGCACATTCATCCTCTCGTTCCTCTATCTCGCCGTGCCGATGCTGCTCATCTTCAAACAGCCTGACCTTGGTACCAGCCTTGTTCTCATCGCAATCTGGCTGACGATGCTGTTCGTACTGGGGAGCAGCCCTAAAAATATACTTCTTTTTATTGGGACATGCGTAGTAATGGCTACGATCATATTCCATGTCCACGGCTTTCTTAAGGATTATCAGAAAAACCGGCTGATCAGCTTTATTAATCCCGCGGCGGACCCACGAGGCAGCGGTTACCACGTGACTCAGTCTCGAATAGCCATCGGTTCCGGGCAGATGTTCGGCAAGGGCTTTTTGAAGGGAACTCAGAGAGAACTGAAATTCATTCCCGAGCAGCATACCGACTTTATCTTCACCGTCGTAGGCGAGGAACTAGGCTTCGCGGGATCGGTAGGGTTATTAATTTTATATTTTATCCTGATCTGGCGTGGGCTTCATATTCTGACAGCAACTGAAGACGTCACTGGTCGTGCGATAGCTGCGGGTATTGTAGGGATGTTCCTGTTCCACATCCTGGTCAATATGGGGATGACCCTGGGGATAATGCCGGTTACAGGCGTGCCTCTGCCTATGTTCAGCTATGGTGGAAGCAGTTTGATGGCTAATCTCATCGCAATCGGGCTCTTGGAAGGGATCAGCATGCGTCGGCACCGCATCGCGTTCTAGCCTTCGATAATTATCAGCTCTTTAGTCGCTTTTGTGAGGACTTTCATGCCTGTTTCGGTGACGACGACATCATCTTCGATGCGTACACCGCCCCAGCCTTCGATATATATCCCCGGCTCAACGGTCACGATCATCCCCGGCTCCAATACAACTTCGCTCGTGCGCGAGAGCGCGGGACCATCGTGCACCGTTATACCGAGCGCATGCCCGAGACCATGGCCGAAATTATCACCATAACCCTTGGAGGCAATGTAGTCGCGGGCAACAGCATCTATCTCTTTGCCGGGCTTTCCGGGAGCAATTGCATCGATAGCCATTAATTGAGCATCGAGCACGATCTTATATACTTCTTTCTGCTTTTTGCTCGGTTTTCCGATAGATACGGTACGCGTGATATCGGAATTGTAGTGGTGGTAACGTGCGCCGAAGTCCATCTTCAGAAACTGCCCGGGCTTAAGGATCGCACCGGTGGGGGTTGCGTGAGGACATGCGGAATTAGGGCCGGATGCGGCAATTGTCTCAAAAGCTTCCTTATCCGCTCCGAGCTTGCGCAGCGTGTTATCGATAAGAAGCGCGACTTCTTTTTCAGTCATACCGACCCTGATATCCTTCACCACCGAAACGAATGTCGCATCAGCTATCTCCATCGCCTTTTGCATAAGCGCGATTTCATCCGCATCTTTAGTCCTGCGAAGCATCTGAACAAAGCCTTTGGTAGAACGTAATGAGACGGAGCTATTCACTCGCCTGCGAAGTTCCCGGAACATGGACACAGTGACGCTGTCTGATTCATAGCCCATGTGTGAGGGGGCGAGCTCGTTTGTAAGATCCGAAATTGCGGCGACGGTCGACTTTCCGAAATATTCGACTACCCGCACACCTTTGCTTTCAGCCTGAGCTTCCACGGTGTATCTGGGATCAACGAGTAGGCAGCTATCGGTTGCTGTAATAATAGCCGCCGCGGCGATATCGACGAAATCAGCGAATCCCGCAAGGTAGAACACGTTTGCGGGCTCGGTGACCAGCATCGCATCGAGACCTTTTGCCGCCATTGATTCACGTAGCCGATTGATCCTTGATTCAGCCATTTCTGATCAGCTCCACCAGTGCCCTGATCCCGAGCAGGTAACTCTCACCCTGGAAACCAGATATCTGGCCGACGAGGACCGGCGCAATGACCGACGTATGCCGGAACTCCTCGCGGGCGTGGATATTCGAGAGGTGCACTTCGACTGCCGGAAGCCTCACCGCGGCAAATGCATCACGGATTGCATAGCTGTAGTGTGTATATGCTCCCGGGTTGATTACGATGCCTTGAAAGGATTTCGGCGCGGCTTGAATAAGATCGATGATCTCGCTTTCGCTGTTCGACTGGTGAATATCGAGATCGATTCCCAGTTCCTTTGCAAGCGCGGAGCACCTTTCATTTATCGACTCGAGCGTTTCTTTGCCGTAAACCCCGACTTCACGAGTACCGAGCATATTCAAGTTGGGACCATGTATTAAAAGTATCTTCACTCGCGCTCCTCTCCTTCCTCATGACCCATAATCGCTTTTTCAACCAGCATTATCGGTATGCCATTCTCTATCGGATATACCCTTCCGCATTCGGGACAGCTTAGTCCGCCATTCGTAATTTCTACTCTGGGCCGCGAATCGCACGCCGGACAGGCCAGGATATTAAGCAGGTTCTCAGGAATAGATGAATATACCAACTATATCTCCTCTTCCGCGGCGTGTTCCTGATCGTGATGAGAAAGGCTTGCGAGATAGGCTTGGATAGTGGGTTCGGTGTCACCGTCCATTGCAATCTCGCCATGGCTCAGCCAGATTGCCCGTGATGCCACGAGCCGTGCTGCTTCCAGATCGTGCGTGACAAACACGATCGTGCGCCCCGCTTTCCTGAACGCATTGATGCGGCTGTAGCATTTTTTCTGAAACTCAGCATCACCAACAGCAAGTACTTCATCTATCAGAAGAATGTCCGGATCGGTCTCCACTGCTATCGAGAACCCGAGGCGCATCAGCATTCCATCGGAATAAGTCTTCACCGGCGAATCGATGAAATCATTCAGCTCCGAGAAGTCGATGATCTTATCGAGCTTTTCCTTGACTTGCGCGGTTGTAAGCCCCATAATCGCGCCGTTGAAGAAAATATTCTCTCTACCTGTAAGTTCGGGATGGAAGCCGGCGGCAAGAGCAAGCATTGTGGACATTCTGCCGTCTACCTGCACCGTTCCCGATGAAGGCCTGTAAACCCGTCCGATGATTCTGAGCATCGTGCTCTTGCCCGAGCCGTTTTTACCGATGATTGCAACGGTTTCGCCATGCGCTATCGAGAGGGTGATGTCCTTGAGTCCCAGCATCTGCTTGGCTCGTGATCGCCGAAACGAGAGAATAGCGGATTTAAGGGACCTGTGCACATCGCGCACCAGATCGAATCCTTTATTGACTCCGTTCAAAGTGATGGCGTAAGTCATTATACCTTCTCCGCGAAAACCCACTTGCGCGAGTTGAAGAATGCATATCCGGCGATGGCGATTGCAATACACAATACCCCGGCCCCGATCAGTATTCCATAATTAAGCGGCAGACTTTTTACAGGTGTTCCCTTTAAGGCCAGCGCGGAAAATGGTGGAAGAAGGGTCTTTCGATATGCGTCGATAAGCGCGTTCAGGGGATTGAGCAGGTATAGCTTATAAAGGATCGGGTGATGCGTTTTCGCAAGCTGACTGTATACAAGCTCCGATGGGTACATTACGGGTGTGAGGTAGAAGAACACATTCAGCAGCGCGGTGAGTAAATATTTGACGTCCTCATAAAATACATTGAGGCACGAAACAAAAAACGTAAGCCCAATGATCAGGCAGCTCTGCAAAGCCATAAGCACCGGAAGCAGGAATGCAGACGGCATTATAGGAGCTCCGTGCAGAAACACTCTGTAAGCCAGAAGATATGAGAAAAAGACAAAAAGCGCAAGTATGTAGTGTATCAGATTAGCGATGACCACCGAAAGCGGCAGCACTTCACGTGGAAAATACACTTTGCGCAGGAGATCGCGGTGCATCAGCACAACCTGGCTCGAATCGAGAAGCGCCATTTGAAAGAACATCCATGGCAGGTAGCCGACCAGCAGATAAGCCGAATAATTGCGGATATCCAGGCGCATTACATATTTGATGACGATGGTCATCGTGGCGACTTGCAGTAGAGGATTCGCAAGCGACCAGAAGAAACCGAGGACTGAGTTCCTGTAACGGACTTTCAGGTCACGTACAACAAGCTGCTTAAGCAGATCCCGGTATTTGAAGAGTTCTTTGAGTTCATCAATCATATTTGTAGGTTGTGCCGGTCTCGACACGAAGCTAACAATTAGAAGTATAAGATCAAGCCCAGCAAAAGTCAACGCAGATCGAGCGGTATACTCGGTCTCCAGCTTAAGAATATTAGACACAATAAGTCAGAAATTACGTCTTTTGCCTTAAGGTGAGAAGGAATCCTGGAATTATCTCTGGAATTGAAAAAATAAGCAACCTCGCATTCTGAAGCAGGAAGTTGCACAGTCTGCTACCTTGTGTCATAATATGCAGAGCTTAAGAAATCTTTACAACTTTACATATCTTCCTTAATCGAGGCCGATAAATGTACTACTGGAACAAAGACTCAGAATGTATGGATCGCGATAAGCTTCGCGCGCTGCAAAGCGAACGGCTCGTAAATACGGTTCACCACTCCTATGAGAACGTGCCGGCTTATAAAAAGAAGTTCGATGAGATCGGGCTTAAGCCGGACGACATCAAAGGCATAGATGATCTTCAAAAAATCCCATTCACCGTGAAAACCGATTTCAGGGATAACTATCCATTCGGGATGTTCGCTGTGCCTATGGATAACATCGTGCGCGTCCATGCAAGCTCCGGGACTACGGGTAAATCGACGGTTGTCGGCTATACCCGCAATGATATTACGACCTGGGCTGAGCTTATGGCGAGGACTCTCGGAGCCGGTGGTACGACCAAGGGCGATGTCGTTCAGAATGCATACGGTTATGGTCTATTTACGGGTGGCCTTGGAGCGCACTACGGCGCCGAGAGAATAGGAGCTTCCGTCGTTCCTATCTCAGGCGGCAACACGAAACGCCAGCTTCAGATTATGGAAGACTTCGGCAGCACCGTTCTTTGCTGCACCCCAAGTTATGCGCTTTTAATGGGGGAAGCCGCAAGTGAAATGGGAATAGACACGAGCAAACTCTCGCTTCGTGTTGCTTTCCTTGGAGCGGAGCCATGGACCGAAAATATGCGCAGGGAGATCGAAACCTCGCTTAGCATCGATGCGCTCGATATATACGGATTAAGTGAAGTTATGGGACCAGGCGTCAGTTATGAGTGCATGGAAAAAGGCGGCCTTCACATCAATGAAGACCACTTCATCGCCGAGATCATCGACCCTGATACCGGTGAGGTGCTCCCACCCAGCGCGACCGGTGAGCTTGTCTTTACAAGCCTGACCAAAGAAGCTCTCCCGCTGCTTAGATACCGCACCAGGGATATTACTTATATCGATAATACTCCATGCGCTTGTGGCAGAACATTCGGCAGGATGCATAGAGTGATGGGGCGGTCGGATGATATGCTTATTATCCGCGGAGTAAACGTCTTCCCGAGCCAGATCGAAAGCGTTCTTATAGATATCGAAGGCACGGAACCGCACTACATAATAGTAGTCGACCGTGAACATGGAAAGATGGATGAACTCGAGGTTTGGGTAGAAGTTTCTCCTGAGCTCGTTTCCGACGAAGTGCGCTCGCTCGAAGCTCTCGAACGCAAGATCGCTCATGAGCTGCATTCGGTCCTTAATATCTCGCTCAAAGTAAAGTTAGTGGAACCCAAGACCATTGCCCGCAGCGAGGGCAAGGCGAAGAGAGTTATAGACAGGAGGGATCTGAACAAGTGAAGGTAAGCCAGCTTTCCGTATTTCTAGAAAATAAGTCCGGGCGCCTTGCGGATGTCACAAGGACACTTTCAGAAAACAAGATCAATATTCGTGCTCTTTCCATCGCGGACACAATCGATTATGGGCTGCTTAGATTGATCGTAAACGATCCCACTTCCGCCAAAGCCGCGCTTACGGATGCAGGTTTTACCGTGGCGCTCACCGAAGTTCTGGCAATTGAAATCCCCGATAGTCCGGGGGGATTAGCCGGAATCATCGATATTATGGCTGAAGAAGGGATTAATATCGAGTATATGTACGCATTTGTCGGAACCTCCGGTGAAAATGCCATCGTTATATTCCGCATCGAGAAGGTGGATGAGGCAATCACAATCCTTCAACGAAAGGGAGTTCGTATATTCACTGGAGAAGAGCTGCACTCGTTATAGTTCATTTCAATAGACCGGAGACCTTTAATGAGCTTCGCATAATGATGTGACATACTGGCGGGTCGGATCGAGCACGAAGCTTTCTGCCAGGTTGTCACTACATTACTGAAACTCAGTAGGTCATCCTGGCTGGATCAGAATTAGGAGGGAAAGGTTTATGCTTGCTAGACGTGTATGGGTTGTGTTGGTGGTTGTTGCCCTGCTAATGCTTGGGCAAATCACGGTTGCCGCGGGTAAGGCCGCATCGAAGTCGCCGTATATAATCGGTGCTATATTCTCTACGAGTGGTGACAATGCGCCGCTTGGCGTCCCTGAAAGAGATACCGTTGAGATGCTGGTGAAGCAGATCAACGCATCCGGTGGAATCAAGGGGCATCCCGTAAAGGTGCAATTTTTTGATGACGCAGGGAAACCTGATCAGGCGGTGCAAGCCTGCCAGGAGCTTCTATCCGATAAGAATGTGCTGGCGATAATCGGCCCTACGCTTACCGGTCCAAGCCTTGCGATTGCTAATATGTGTCAGAGCAAGGGAATGCCGCTTGTATCATGCGCGGCAAGCATCAAGATCGTGCAGCCTATAAGATCTTTTGTATTCAAAACCGCTCAGACAGACTCCCTGGCCGTAGCGAAACTTATAGATTATTGTAAAACCCACAAGATAAAATCGGTCGGATTTATCAATGACTCTAATGCTTTTGGCGCGAGTGGGCGCGATCAATGGGACAAGCTTGCCGCAGCCGCCGGCATCAAGACGCTGGATACTGAGTCTTTTAATACCGCCGACACCGACATGACTTCGCAACTAACCAAGATTAGAGCCGCAAAGCCGCAGGCTGTGGTTTGCTGGGGGACTAATCCTGGTCCTTCGATTGTCGCCAGAGATATGAGAAGACTTGGTATGAAGCAGCCGCTTCTTATGAGCCACGGTATTGCGAATGCTGAATTTATCCGGCTCTCCGGTAATGCAGCGGAAGGGGTAGTTTTCCCAGCCGGTAAACTTGTCGTAGCTTCTTCGATACCCGCCGGTGACCCACAGCGAAAATGCCTGATAGCTTACACTGCTGCTTACCAGAAAGCCTACGGAAAGCCGGGCAATTCATTTGGTGGTTACGCGTATGACTCGCTCACCCTGGTCACAAACGCAATAAAGGCAGTCGGACCCGATCGTGATAAGATACGTGATCGTATCGAAAAGACCAAGGGTTTTGTAGGTGTGAGCGGAGTCTTCAACTTTACCTCGAAAGAGCATAATGGTCTGACAAAGGACGCGTTTGCTCTCGTTATGATAAAGAAGGGCAAATGGGTGCTTACACGCTAAGCGCTGAGCCTGTTCTGGGCTTATTTGCAGTATGGTAGAGCTGATAATTAGCTAAGCCTAATGAATGGAGGGAAAGTAGAAATGATTGGTAGACGTGGTGTAGCAGTATTCTTGTTTATCGCCGCGCTCGTTGCCTGGTCTCTGGCGCCTGCAGCGTGCGCGGCAAAGAAGGTAGCGGGCAAGCCGTATGTGATTGGAGCTATATTCTCGGTCACTGGAGATAATGCGCCGCTGGGTGTTCCCGAGAGGGAAACCGTTGAAATGCTCGTCAAAAACCTCAACAAGTCGGGTGGGATTAACGGGCACCCGGTTAAAGTTGAGTATTACGACGATGAAGGAAAACCCGAGCAGGCTGTGCAAGCTTGCCAGGAACTGATTTCCAACAAAGATTGCCTTGCGATCATTGGTCCGACGCTCACCGGTCCGAGCCTTGCGATTGCGAATATGTGCAATCAGGCAAAGATGCCGCTGCTTTCATGCGCGGCTAGCGTTAAGATCGTTCAACCGGTCAAAAATTATGTATTTAAGACCGCTCAGACCGATTCGCAGGCTGTATCGAAGCTGATCGATTACTGCAAAGCACATAAGCTGAAAAACATCGGGTTTATCAACGATTCTAATGCTTTTGGCGCAAGTGGCCGAGAGCAGTGGCTGAAACTATCAAAGTCGGCCGGTATCAAAACAGTGGATATGGAATCGTTTGGCAGCGCCGACACCGATGTGACTTCTCAGTTAACCAAGATCAGATCCGCTAAGCCGCAGGCTGTGGTCTGTTGGGGAACTAACCCTGGTCCGGCTATCGTTGCCAAGAATATGAGAAGACTTGGTATGAAACAGCCGCTCCTGATGAGCCATGGTGTTTCCAACATGGAGTTCATCAAGCTGGCACAGAGCGCCGCCGAGGGTGTTGTATTCCCTTCAGGTAAAATTATTGTAGCCAGCCAGATCCCTGCCAGCGATCCGCAGAAGAAAGTGCTTCAGGAATATGCCGCGCAATATCAGCAGGCGTATAAAAAGCCGGCTATTCACTTTGGCGGCCATGCCTGGGACGCATTCCAGCTCGTGGTGGACGCTGTAAAGAAGGTTGGACCGAATCGCGCGAAGATCTGCGGCAATATCGCAAGCCGAAAGCACTTCGTCGGTATCGACGGTGTATTCAACTTTAGCGCTACCGACCATAACGGTCTCGATAAGAACGCCTTCGCCCTTGTCCAGATCAAAAACGGCAAGTGGGTATTGGCTAAATAAACTCGTATCGTTTCAGCCGGAGCTCTTTTCCAATGTGAGCTCCGGCTGACTGTGTCTTTAGTAACATAGACAGGAAATTCTCGAAGTAATGGATCAGATACCGCAACTGATAGTATCCGGGATTACCAGTGGATGCATCTATGCAATAGTGGCGATAGGATTTTCTATCATCTACGGCGGCACCCAGGTTATCAACTTCGCTCAGGGCGAGTTTGTGATGGTGGGGGCGATGGTCGCCGCCGTACTTCTGGCAAAATTCAGCCTTGCGCTTGCTTTTCCTGTAGCGGTGGCTGCAGGGTGCCTGGTCGGGGTGTTGGTTGCGCTCTGTGTCCTCATCCCACTTAAAAGGGCTTCTGTCATCACACTTATCATTATGACGGTGGGCGCGTCGATCCTGCTTCGCGGTCTTGCTCAGCTGTTCTGGGGCGAGTCGGCGATACCGGTCCCTCCATTTACTGGAGTGCGAATAAACGGCATAGTAGAAGACCGCACCATTCATATCTACCATGCGGTTGTCGGCGTTCAGAGTTTGTGGGTTGTTGGTATTACTGCTCTTCTTGTGCTTGCGATGCATTTATTCTTCAAATATACACTGATTGGGCAGGCGATGCGAGCCTCATCGATGAACCCGACAGGCGCGAGATTGGTGGGCATCAGCCCGCGTAAGATGGTTGTGATGTCCTTTATGCTTGCCGCGGCTCTTGGCGCTATTGCCGGAGTGACTGTCAGCCCCGTCTTTTACGCGAAGTGCAATATGGGCACGGCACTTGGACTCAAGGGGTTTTGCGCAGCTGTTTTAGGAGGACTCGGGAACTTCGGTGGAGGAATTATCGCCGGCTTGCTGCTTGGTATTGTGGAGGCGCTGGCTGGAGTGCTCCCGTCGCCGTGGAGCGATTATAAAGATGCGGTTGCATTTGTAATTCTGCTCATAGTGCTGCTTGTTAAGCCGCAGGGGCTGCTTGTGCGCAAGAAGGCGGAGGCGTAAGGATGGCGACAAAAATTGCGTCAACAAGCGCATCTCCGCGCATTAAGCACAAGAGGGCAGGGGCGAATATATTCTCGATTCTACCGTTCGTGCTTTTCCTGATCGCATATTTCCTGGCTCCGAGGTTCACCCAGGAGAAAACTCTCACTGCTCTTATTTATATCGGCATCAATGTGATCCTCGCATTGGGGCTCAATCTGTTGATGGGTTATGCGGGTCAGATATCGCTCGGGCATGCGGCGTTCTTCGGACTTGGAGCTTATATATCCGCTATTCTGACCGTTCAGCCCATTGGTGCGGAAGTGGTGCCAGGATTTTCAGCGGGACTGGGAGTTATTGCCGGTATCGCGGTTCTAATGTCTCTGACAAAGGTGTCGGGATGGAAACTTGCCACGGGAATTGCGGCGCTCTTCATATTATCGTGGATATGCAGGCTGGCGCATCTGGGGCAGATATCCTCAATAGTGATCTTTACTACCGGTATGGCTATCTTCGCATTTATCTTGCGCCTTGGCTGGTGGAAATCAGCGCTGGCGGGCATTGTAGCCACTGCAGGAGGCACGGTCTGCGCGCGGTTCCTGATGGGAGTGCAGACAAATGGCGGCACGTCTCCATGGATCGGTATGTTTGTCGGTGTATTGATCACGGGATTAATTGCATACCTGATAGGAGCTCAAGTGCTGCGCCTTAAAGGGCATTACCTGGCAATGGCGACTCTCGGCTTCGGGTTCATCGTCGAGATCATGTTCGAGAAGTGGGTCGCGGTAACGGGAGGCTCGAGCGATGGAATATGCGGAATACCATCGATCATGTTCGTAGATGGGCTGCCTCGTCCGCTTCGAAAATTATTCGAGATTGCTTCGGCAGGCCACCTCGGACCTAAGGAGCAGTATTACTATCTCGTTTGGGCTTTCGCTTTCCTTGCGCTTCTGCTGGCGGCTAATATCGTGCGCTCGCGAGTGGGGAGAGCATTTAGGGCTGTTCATGGCAGTGAGGTAGCAGCTGAATCGCTTGGTGTCAATACCGAGCGTTATAAGATACAGGTCTTTGTGCTAAGCGCCGCGCTTGCTTCCATTGCCGGCAGCCTGTATGCTCATAACTTTGGTGTCGGTTATATCAACCCTAATGAGTTTAATTTTATGGTTTCGATTCAGCTCGTTGTTATGGTTGTGATCGGTGGAATGGCAAGTGTTTGGGGAGCGCTTTTTGGCGCAACGGCTATACAGTTCCTCAAAAACTGGATTTTGACGCTGGATAAGACGAATATCCAGTTCCATGGCCATGATCTCGCACTGAAAGGCCTTAGCCCGATTATATTCGGATCGATTCTGGTTTTAGTGATGATTTTACTGCCGCAGGGGCTTGTTCGCGGCTTGACTGATATCATAGGCGCCGCAATACGAGGCGCGCGCCGGACGACGAAACGGAGTGTGGAGTAGAAGCCTTGGATGTTCTGATTGAGGCAGCCTCCGTAACAAAATCGTTCGGAGGGCTAACGGCTGTTAGTAATGTAAATATGCAGGTAATGTGCGGGCAGACGAAGGCTCTTATCGGCCCGAATGGCGCCGGGAAAAGCACGCTGCTGAACCTGCTCACAGGAGTTTTGCCCGTAACGAGCGGTGATATCAGGCTAGGTGGAAAATCGATCGTTGGTAGATCGTGCTATGAAGTAGCGGCACTCGGTATGGCGAGAACATTCCAGAATGTGCAGCTCTTTGAGAATATGACCGTGCTCGAAAATGTCATGGTCGGCTGCCACTGTTGGACGAGGCAAAGTCTGTTTTCAGGCGCGCTTCGTCTCTGGGGGCATTGGCGCGAAGAAAAGAAGATTATTGCGGAATCGATGGAGCAGCTGGAGCGGGTAGGGCTCGCTGATCAATCCGATAATGCCGCGGGGAGTCTTCCATTCGGCAAGCAGAGAATGCTGGAGATCGCTCGTGCTCTCGCGAGCAGGCCACGGCTGCTGCTGCTCGATGAACCGGCTTCGGGGCTTTCGACAAGGGAAACTTCCGAGCTTTCAGCTCTGCTCAGGCAGATCGTGACCGAGGGAGTTACGGTGCTTTTGGTAGACCATGATATGCAATTTATTATGGACATATCTGATGAGGTAATGGTTCTTGATCAGGGCAGCAAGATTGCGGAGGGCACCCCCGACCAGGTCCAAAATGATCCGCATGTGATTGCTGCTTATTTGGGAATGGAGGCCGAGTAGTGCTGAAGCTGCAGAGCGTGATGACATACTACGGCCGAATTCTTGCGCTAAGAGGGATATCGCTCCATGTAGATCCGGGAGAGATCGTTGCGATTGTTGGGCCTAATGGAGCGGGAAAGACCACGGCGCTCAATACGATCTCCGGAGTGATAGGAGCAAGATCGGGCCGGATTGTATTTGATAATAAAGATGTGACCGGTAAACCCGCGGAGAAGCTGGTCGAGATGGGCTTGATACAAGTCCCGGAAGGCCGCCAGCTATTTGCGTCGATGAGCGTATATGAGAACCTGATGCTTGGGGCGTATAGAAGAAGCCGCCACGATAAAAAGACGCAGCTTGTCGATGATCTCTACAGAATATATGAGATATTTCCGATACTCAAAGAACGCAGCATACAACCTGCGGGAACGCTTTCCGGTGGAGAGCAGCAGATGCTCGCGATAGGTCGAGCGCTAATGGGCAAGCCTAAAATGCTTCTGCTTGATGAGCCATCGATGGGCCTTGCGCCGTTGGTTGTAAAAGAAATTTTTCGTGTGATAGCTGATCTTTGCAAAAGCGGAGGAACAACCGTTCTTATAGTCGAACAAAACGCAAAAGCAGCGCTTGGCATCGCGCAGCGTGCTTACGTTCTGGAGACAGGACGGGTTGTTATGGAAGGGTCGGCTCCTGAGCTTTCTCGTAATCCGGAAATTCAGCGTGCGTATCTCGGTAAGGGATACAAGCAGATGGTGGAGTAGAATATGCCAATCTGGAACCGCAAATACGAGACAATGAACCGTACAGAGATGGAGCAGCTTCAGTTGGAACTGCTGCAAACGACGGTTAACAGGGCTTACCGGAACGTACCGTTCTACCACAGGAAGTTCGAGCAGCTTAATGTTGCCCCTGAGGATGTTCAGTCGCTTAAAGATATCTCAAAACTTCCGTTCACCACCAAGGATGATCTTAGGGACGGATACCCTTATGAGATGTTTGCAGTGCCGCTTCGCGAGATCGTTCGCATTCACTCATCATCTGGAGCGACCGCAAAGCCTATTGTTGTCGGTTACACGCAGAACGACCTTACCAACTGGGCAGAGCAGGTTGCGCGTGTAATGAGTGCGGCTGGTGTAACTAAGGATGATGTTGTTCAGATTGCATTCGATTACGGGCTGTTTACGGGCGGATTTGGTATGCATTATGGCGCCGAGCGCCTTGGATCGTCGGTTATACCGGTATCATCGGGAAATACCGAGCGGCAGGTCCAGATCATGCAGGATTTCCGCAGCACCACCCTGGTAAGCACTCCCAGCTTCGCGCTTTATATGATTGAAGTGATGAACAGAATGGGCGTATCTTCGGCGGGACTCCTGCTTCGAGTCGGGCTTTTCGGCGGAGAGCCGATGAGTGATAAGGTAAGAGATGAGATTGAATCTCGTCTTGGGATAATTGCTACCGATAATTATGGCATCAGCGCTGTGATGGGGCCTGGAATAGCGGGAGAATGCGAGCTTAGAGAAGGTCTGCATATCAACGAGGACCATTTCTATGTCGAGATCATCGATCCTGAGACTCTCGAAGTTTTAGGAGAGGGACAGGAAGGCGAGCTTGTGGTCACAACCCTCACAAAAGAAGGCTTGCCGATGATCCGCTATCGAACGCACGATATAACGAGGATTACGCGCGAAACCTGCAGGTGCGGAAGGACAACCGCGAGAATGGCTCCCGTGCGTAAGCGCACCGATGATATGATTATTGTTCGCGGAGTAAATATCTACCCGCGTGAAATCGAATCGCTGCTCTATGATATCGAGCATATCCAACCGCATTATCAAATATTGGTCGATCGAGAGAAAGGTCTCGAGCAGCTTACCCTAAGGATCGAGCTTACTTCCGGCTTAATCACTGATCAGATGCAGCGCCTGGTCGATCTTGAAGATACAATTAAGCGCAGGGTTCATTCGGTGATTGGTCTCACGCCCAAAGTAAAGCTTGTTGAACCGAAGACGCTCCAGCATGTAGGGTCTGAAGATCGAGTTGTAGATAACCGAGAAAAATAAGCTGATATGCCAGCTTATTACTGAGTTTCAGGTAGTGTAGTGACAACATGGCAGAATGTTTTGCATACAATCTGATCTGCCAGTACTTCACATCATCACATGAAACTCATTAGATATGCGCCAATTAATGGCGCCAGGCCGGGATGAACTATCATGTCCCGAGTCAGATTTAGAGTGAGCCGAAATATGAAGACGCTTTAGGTGGAAACAGGGAAACACCAACAGCGCCAGGACCAGAGCTCACTTCACATGGAGGTGATTGATTAGGATTCTGATTTCGGACTTGTGTTGTGCATCTACCGTTTGATTTAGGAGGAGAATGTGAAAAGGTTTCTGGCTTTAGGTATTTTTGTGGCTTTATTGCTGAGCTTAGTCGCTGTATCGGCAATGGGGCAGGGGGTTCAGAATGTCCAACTGCATGGTTATATGCAGAACAGGATATATGCGAATCCCGACAGCACTACGAGAATCGTTACTGAAAGAATATCTCTCTCGGCTGTTGGACAGTTGGGCAAAGACGCGACCGGTTACATCGAAATGTACATCCACCCGTGGATGACCGATGCTGTCGTTCCTAATACGACTACCGGAACCGGATCTGTAACGGCGGAAGAGTTCCGCACATATCTTGAGAGCGCTTATGTCGATCTGCCTTTCGCGGGCGGACGGATGAGAATCGGCAAGGGCAGGCAGCTCAACTTCGGTATGACACCGTCCTATCCGAACAGAAAGACCACCCAGTACGGCATTCTTTCCGAGACATTCACACAGGACAGGATCACCGGCTTCCAGTATGATCAGAAAGTCGGTTCGTTCGATATGGGCGCATCGGTTTATACCGATCAGGACCTTGGGACCCGCGGCGAGGGCGATTTTGCCGGTTCCGAGGCTACAAAGGTTGTAAAGCACCTTGTCGATAAAGATATCCCCGGCGAGATTTCCGGGAAGCTGGCTGCGAGCGCCAAAGTCGGTTGGACGATGCCGTGCTGGCAGATCCACTTCTCTGGTGCAACAGGCAAGCTGAACACCAATATGCTTGGTGCGATCAATTCCGCTACTGCCTTTAACACTCCCACCAACACCAACACCGATCACAATAAGTACGGTGTGGATGCTGCTTGGAGCAAGGGAGCGCTTGTCGCTCAGGGCGAGTGGTATACGGGAACATTCAGCTTCCTGAAGATTACCGGCTATTCCGCTCTTGTTGGCTACCAGCCCAAGAACTCGCGCCGGTATTATGTTCGCTATGCCGCGCTCAATAATAACGTTGCCCCGACGGCTAATGCGCCGACCTGGCCGACCGAGCAGTTGACCTTCGGCATAGTCCAGCCGATCCGGCAGGGTGTGTGGGCTGAGCTCAACTACGAGAAGAACATGGAGCGACCTGGCGGCGGCGCTAAGGACGTCGATAATGATCTTCTGTTCGTGGAGTTCTTCACCGGGTTCTAGTCGACGACTGTAACCTTATACATTATTGGCCCGCGCATCTCGTGCGGGCCAATTTTATGTTTGATTGCCAGTGAAATCCGTTGACAATGTGTGTATTCGGGAATATACTACGTACACCTTCACGGTAGAGGATACATATCCTACGCCAGTTTTAAGAGAGGGACCCCAATTGACGCGATTATACGCCGTATCGAAGCTGATCCTCGGATTGATTCTTCTAGGGGTGATTGCTGCTGGCTCGATGCGCATATCCGCTGGCCCGACTCCTAAGAAAATCCGTCTGATCTATACAGACGACATGATGGGTAACGTCAAGCCTTGTGGGTGAGGTGGCCATAAAGCGGGCGGTCTTGCCCGCAGAGCTACTGCTATAGCGCAGTTTACCAAAGAGAACCCCAATTCGCTGCTTGTGGACAGTGGAAATATTTGCGTTGCCGCAAACAACCTGGACATCGCCCTGTCTATTATGTCCGATTTGAAATATGATGCGATTGGATTGGGAGGCGCTGATGTGCGCCTTGGCTCCGACTTTTACAAGAAGGCAGCTGCGGATAAACTTACCATACTCGATTCATCGCCTGTTGCTGATAAGACCACTGTTCCGTATGTTGTAAAGAATGTAGGTGGAGTCAGAGTCGGAATAATATCGTTCGGCGCTATGCCGGCCGATCAGGTGGTGGATGATTTTCAGCTACGTAAGGTGAGATATGCCGCATTGAAAGCTGTCAGGTCCGAATGTGACGTTCTAATCCTCCTGGATCAGGCTAATGTGGTAAACCAGGAGTGGCTGGACCGTAACAGCGCAAGGTTCGGGGCTCCGGATATAGTCGTTAGCGGTGTTGAGAAGTCAGGTATGATGACTGAGCAGGTGATCGGTAAGACACATATCGTGCCGACATCTTACCAGGCGAAGGACCTTGGAATCGCGGATATTGAGGTTGTTCCTGGTGAAGAACCTAAGATCGTTGTCCAAAAGGTCCCGCTCGACGATAAATTCGCGGAAGACGTAAATATCGGGCAGAAAGTAGACAAAGCTACGCTTGCGACCATAGCCGGTGGTGATCTGGCGCCTGCACCTGAAGCGCAAAGGTCCATGCAATCGCCTTATTACTCTCCAAGGCTGTGCCGGGCATGTCATTTGCAGCAATATGAGGACTGGAGCAAGACCAAGCATGCTAAAGCGTTGAAGACCCTCGTCGATGCCAAGAGCACTACCCCCGAATGCCTGCAGTGCCATTCCGAGGCATATCGTGATATGCAGAGATACACGCCGAGCTCCGATCCTACCGCAAGTGGAGTAGAGTGTCAGACCTGTCACATGAATGCGCTGCCACATGGAATGGAGCGCAGGGAGATGGCGCAGAAGAGTACGGTTAGTCCTCAGATATGCTTATCCTGTCACACTCACGATCGCAGCCCTAAATACAACGAGAAGACCTACTTCCCGCAGGTCGCGCATGCAGGTGTTAAGCCGACGAATACGGCATCGGTTTCGACTGCGTCTAAATAATCGATTCAGATTAATTTGACAAGCAATCAAGCCGTCCTCTCGATTGACACAGAGAGGGCGGCTATGTTATACTTATGGACGTTGGGCGCGCGCTTGTAGCTCAGGGGATAGAGCGAATGGTTGCGGACCATTAGGTCGGGGGTTCGATTCCCTCCAAGCGCGCCACTTCTTGGCCGATTAGCTCAATGGATAGAGCGCCGCCGTCCTAAGGCGGGCGTTGGGGGTTCGATTCCCTCATCGGCCACCACGCTAGTAAGGTCGGGAGTCGGTCATTTTGAACCGGGCTTCCGATTTTTGAGTATTTACCCCGATGCGGAGAGGTGCGGGAGTGGTTGATCCGGGCGGTCTCGAAAACCGTTGAGGCTCCGGCCTCCGTGGGTTCGAATCCCACCCTCTCCGCCATATCAATCTACAAAACCTCTAATTTGCTCCTGAAGCGTATGAAAGATCAGCTATAGAACGCGGGCGAAGGCAGCGGACTGTGAACCCATTGACCTGAGTTACCCCGGAAATTCCAATAAGATGAACATAAACCCCCAAGCCAGGGGCTGGAAGTCCATTGCAGGAGACTCTTACACCGATATTGCCCGATCCATCATCAATTCCTGAGCCGTCATCGATGTAAAAATAGGCTCCATCCGGATCGATGTAAGTTACCGCTCCCCACGTCTGCACCAGGAGCCCCACATTATTAAGTCCCGTGGCGTAGCTGCTCAAGATACTGTTATTCAACACAGGAAGCTGGCTTCCAAATTGCCCACCTCCCAACCAGAAGTTAGTAAGCCCAAGTGGTTTAGGTAGTGAAGCCCCGGATTGAGAAACAACGAGACTGGTTGCGTTCAGGGCTTTCTCGCCATTGAGGGTAGTCATAGTGCCGGTTGATTGAATAACATCGGCTATAGAGACCGGAATAGTGGTCGCCAGGGCGATACCGTTCGTCCTGGCCTGATCTTCGATATAAATCGTATCCTGAGGCCCGTTAATGGGGAATCGGGCAGTCACGGTACCGCTTACTGCTGCAGTAGTTGTGTCAGTGAGTCCCTTTACCGAACTGATAGATGCGATAGGCATAAGCGTGAAGTTTACCGTGGTGCCCTGGTTTGAAATAACAGATTTATTCCTCTGGGTCGAAGGTCCATAGCCTTGCGCTGTAGCAGTGACATCATATATCCCTTCCGGCACACTTAGAGTAGAAAAGATAATGGACTTTGCCGTGCCGGCGTTTAACTGGATCGAGTAAGGACCGGGAACCGCGGTTAAGGTAACCTGCCCCAAGGCTGCGCCATTTGCGCTCTTTACGCCTCCCTGGAACCTGCCGGGTGGGGGAAACCAGGTAGATCGCACGTAAGTGGCAACTGATGTGCCGATGATCTCATAGTTCGACCACGAAGTCTGATCGCCCTGCTGGAAGACGAATACAGCGACGACCTGGTCAGCGCACCCTGAGCGGTAGATCTTCATCTGGTCGATATACTGCTGCTCGGTGAGTTTACCCCTGTCTCGCCAGCCGGTCCGCCATAAACCATCTCCACAGTATGAACAGGGACCATGATCCACATCGCTGCCAAATTCGCCTATATACCAGTCCTTTGTCTTGAGATAAGGATTATTCGCTATGGCGATGTCGCGGTGCCTGAAGCATCGATTGGGTAGGCAGCAGTTTACTTCAAAATCGAAGTATTCATGCGTTTCGACCCCATCGGATGCATTTACGGCGTTCATCAGATCAGGGTCCTGCCATGTGCTCGCGCTCACCCAGTCCGGTCCGAATGAACCGAATATAACTTTACCGGTATATCCCAGCTCTCTAAGACGGTTTTTGTAGTTGATGAACTCGGCGCATGTGCGTTTTGCGGTGGTGGGATTGCTCCAGTCGAATTCGTTACGATAACTGATGGCGTCAGGTTTTACCGATAAGTCTGCAACCTGAGCCCACACAATCTCAGCGCATTGAGCTCCGGTCCGTGCTGAAGGAAGCACTCCATTATCGAAATAAGGTGGATCGGCATTGAATGGGCGATAGAAGACTTTAGCGCCTGTAGCTTTGGCCGGAGCGATGTCGCTTGCAAATATTACCTTAATCCACGGCGCTCCCTGTGCCCAGGTGTTGATGTCGCTGTTCCAGCCTATAACATGAGGGCACAGCGGTGGATTCGCCGCCATGCCTGTAACCGGCGCAAGCAAAGCGAATACGATTGCCAGAAGTGCGATTCTCTTGCTGGTATTGCTCATACTCCCCCCCCGCAGACAAATATGATAAGTATGCAGCAGTCCCATTACTATTGCATACACATCCCATTCGCAGTATATCACACTGCATGGCCGCATGGCAGCGTATAGCTGCTTATTTGAGTATTGACCACAGCAGCAGCACGCCGGAGAAGCACAATACTACATAAACCATTTTCTTGAAGGCATAATCGTTCATTCTGTGATGGGCAAAATTGCCGATAATCAACCCCGCTATGGTGAACGGCAGGCAGAGTAATGCGAGGTGCTGAATGTGAGGAGTAATTTGCGACCGCAGGATCCAGGAACTTACAAGAATCAAGTTCAAAGTGATCCATACAAGAGACAGGGTAACGCGAAAGACTCCTTTATCACCAATAGCCCGAGTAGCATATACAATCACAAGGGGACCACCCGAGCCGAATGCGCCATGAATGACTCCGCCCAAGGGGAGAAAACTTGTTACGAAAAGCTTCGTGCGTTTTCCCAACTCGCTCTGCGCTACTTTCCTGGACAAGTTTACAAGACCCTGGATACCGACTCCAGTCATAAAGACCGCCAGGACTGCTTTAAGCCCTTTTTCCGGGAGCACCTCTCCCATCCACATTCCTATCGGCAGGCCGATACCGACAAAGAGAATGATATACCAGTATTCCTTCCATACAATTTTGCGCCACGACATTATGACGATGCTTCCATTAAGGACCAGCGCAAGCATGACAAGCACGGGTTTGGCTACATCGAGCCCAACAAGCATCACTGCAAAAGGTAAAGCGAGAGCGGTGCATCCGAAGCCGGTAACACCTTCCTGGAAGTTTGTAATGAGGACAATGAGACACAGAAGACCATAGCGAACTAGATCAGGCACAATCAACTCCATAAAACTACGCTAAAGCGAATTACTAGCTAATCCTTCTCTATGATTCATCCCGTTACCTCCGTCAATTCGCAGACACATGAGTTTAAGCAAGGCTATCTGATTGCGGAAACCGGCCCTTTATGGTACCCTTGAATAGGCGCAATGGTATCTGACAACACCACATGAACCTCGTCTTTTCTATTCCGAAATACTATTTGATGTGGGGTTTGCGCCCAAGCAGGCATTAAGTATACTATGACCGCAACCAATCCAAAATTCATAATATTCACCTGGGGCTGCCAGATGAATGAAGACGACGCGGAGCAGATCGCTAATCTTCTAATGCAGATGGGTTATTCTCCTACCTCCAATCAGGAAGAAGCTGACATTGCGATGCTTGTGACATGCAGCGTTCGCGCTAAACCCGAGGAGAAGGCGAAGAGCAAGCTCGGAGAACTGTGTCTAGCCAAGCTGAACAATCCCGATATGATTATCGGCGTGTGTGGATGCATGGCGCAAAAAGAAGGTGAAGCGCTTCGCAAGCATCGTCCCTATCTCGATATGGTGATCGGCACCGCGAGTATATGGCAGATTCCCGATTTAATTAGAGAAGTGCGGGAAAAGCGGCGTTTTCGCACTGCTCTGGAACTGCCTCGCAAAGCGACGGACGAAAAAATCGTGCCACCTCGCGCGGAGCGATCGGGCGATGCGATAAAGAGCTTCGTGCCGGTTATGTATGGCTGCGATAATTTTTGCGCGTATTGCGTGGTTCCCTCGGTTCGTGGCAGGGAGCGCAGCCGTGAGATCAGCGATATAGTCGATGAGATCAGCAATCTTGCGGATAAGGGCAGGAAAGAAGTCACGCTGCTCGGACAGAACGTGAACTCCTACGGTGCCACGCTTGGTACGGGTGTGGATTTTTCCGATCTTTTATGGGCGGTGAGCGAGATCAGGGGGATCGAGAGGATAAGGTTTACCACCTCGCATCCAAAAGACCTTTCAGACCGGCTTATTGCTGCCATGCGCGATATCCCACAGGTCTGCGAGCATATTCACCTGGCCGTGCAATCTGGTGATGATGAGATATTGCATAGAATGAACCGTAAATATAGTTCATCGCACTTCCGCGAGCGTGTCACAGCCCTGCGTGAAGCTATTCCCGATATTGCTATCACTACTGACTTCCTGGTCGGCTTTCCCGGCGAGACCGAAGAGCAATTCGAGAATACGATGCGGCTTGCCGAAGAGATCAGGTTCGATTCAGCTTTTATGTTCGCTTTTAATGTGATCCCGAATACAGCAGCGGAGAAGATGGAAGGTCAACTATCCAAGTCCGCGAAGAACACTCGGCTCGGACGGCTGATCAAAGTGCAGAACGCTATCACATGCGAAATCAATTCTGCTCAGGTCGGAAAGATTTATGAGGTGCTCGTGGAAGGTTCCAGCCCTAAAGACCCGACTCGCATGACAGGCCTCACACAGCAGAATAAAACCGTGAACTTCCAGGGCAGAACCGACCTCGTCGGTAAACTGGTTCAGGTGCGGGTGACGGAGGGGCATTTGTATGGGTTCGTAGGCGAGATCGTGGAGGAAGAGCTTCGAGTAGCGGTTGGGGGAGTTGGAAGTGGACGTTAAGAAAGTAACACCGATGGTCGCCCAGTATCAAGCGATCAAGGACCAATATCCTGATGTGATTCTTATGTTCCGGCTCGGCGACTTCTACGAGATGTTCGGCGATGACGCGGTAACGGCTTCGCGCGAGCTCGAAATCGTGCTCACATCTCGCTCACAGGGCTATGCGGCGGATGTTCCGATGTGCGGTGTTCCTTATCATGCGGTCGACCGTTACGTCGCTCGTTTGATCTCCAAAGGCTATCGCGTAGCGATATGCGATCAGCTCGAAGACCCGAGCAAGACAAAGAAAATCGTAAAACGTGGCGTAACTCGTGTCGTAACTCCCGGTACGATCCTCGAAGATGGTATGCTCGATGCGAAAGCTAACAACTACCTGGTTGCCATCGCCAGCGAACCTGATATCTACGGTGTCGCGGTCGTTGATATATCGACAGGTGAATTCGCTGTTACCGAAATCTCCGGGAAAGAAAGCTCTTCCGGCTTAATCGAAGAACTCGGCAGGCTCGCACCGGCTGAAGTGCTCCTGAAAGAAATCGACCAGGATCTTTCCGAGCCGGTTCGCAAGACTACCGGCGCTACTGTCACTCGCTACGAAGACACCTCGATCTACCGTAAAAGCGCTAAGGATATGCTCATAGAGCACTTCCACACCGATTCCCTTCGCGGCTTCGGAGCTGAGGATATGACGGCAGGTCTCGAAGCTGCCGCAATGGCGCTGGATTACCTCAATCAAACCAATGCGGGCGCGCTGCAGTCGATAGCGAGTATGTCTACCTACTCGACGAGCGGTTTCATGGTGCTCGATGCCGCTGCCAGGCGTAATCTCGAGCTCACACACTCCATGTCATCGGATACACGAGGCGCGAGCCTGCTTTCGATTATCGATAAAACACGCACGGCGATGGGTGGGCGTCTCCTGCGTAAATGGCTCGATCAGCCCCTGCTCGATGTGAAACGCATCAATCGACGTCTCGATTCGGTCGAAGAGCTTTACGGCAATATGCTGATGCGCGCTGAGATCAGAGATATTCTCGGTGGAATACAGGACCTCGAGCGTATTATGTCGCGCATCGTGAGCGAGAACGCGAATGCGCGTGATCTGGTCGGCCTAGCACAGTCGCTTAAACGGCTGCCGGAGCTTTCGGCTGCAATTGCAAATGTAAGCTCCGAGCGCCTGAAGACTTTGGCATCCGCGATAGAGTTCCTCGATCCAGTGGTCGAGTTGATAGAAAGCGCGATCGTGCCTGAACCACCGCTCGTACTGCGCGACGGAGGTATTATCGCAAGAGGTTATAATCATGACCTCGATGACCTTCGCGGCGCATCAACGGACGGAAAAGCCTGGATTGCGAGCCTGGAAGCAGAAGAACGCGAAAAGACCGGTATACGCAACCTCAAAGTCGGTTACAACTCAGTTTTCGGCTATTATCTCGAGGTCACTAAATCCAACCTGCATTTGGTCCCCGAGCATTATATCCGCAAGCAAACCACCACAAATTCAGAGCGGTTCATTACGCCTTCGCTTAAAGAAATGGAGGCGAAGGTTCTGGGCGCGGATGAAAAAGCCTCTGATCTCGAATACCAGATATTCTGCGAGGTGCGGAGCAAGGTCGCGGATGAGGCGCGCAGAGTGGGTAAAGTCGCCAGAGCGGTTGCCGAGCTCGATGTCCTCGCATCGCTCGCTGAGATAGCATCGGCAAAGGGCTTTATAAAACCCATGGTCAGTGACGGGGATGAGATCCGTATCAAGAACGGACGCCATGCGGTGGTCGAGCATTTCCTGCAGGAGCGTTTCGTTCCTAACGACACCGTACTGAACTGCGAATCGGACCAACTTCTGATAATCACCGGCCCCAATATGGCTGGTAAGTCTACATATCTCCGGCAGGTAGCGCTGATCGTGTTGCTTGCGCAGATGGGCAGCTTTGTCCCCGCAGATGAAGCTGTTATAGGTGTGGTAGACCGTATTTTTACACGCGTGGGTGCGCATGATGAGCTCGCAAGCGGCCAGAGCACGTTCATGGTCGAGATGAATGAGACGGCGAATATACTTAACAACGCGACCAGAAGCAGCCTGATCGTTCTTGATGAAATAGGGCGGGGGACATCGACCTATGACGGCCTTTCTATTGCCTGGGCGGTAGCAGAAGAGATCAATAGGCTCGGAGCAAAGACCCTGTTTGCTACTCATTATCATCATCTAAATGATCTCGAAGGCAAGCTCAAGGGTGTTAAGAATTATCGAATTGCTGTTAGAGAGGAAAAAGACCGTATTGTATGGCTGCGGAAGATCATGCCAGGTGGGACCGACCGCAGTTATGGCGTTGAAGTCGCAAGGCTTGCGGGTCTTCCTCACGAGGTAATAGAGCGCGCGAGCGAAATACTGAAGGATCTCGAGTCTAACGGCAGCGGCTCAAAAGCCGTCGGTAAGGGCGCGAAAGTAAATGTGAAGACGCAGAAGCTGCAGCTCAGTTTATTTGAAGCCGAGAAGCACCCGGTAGTCGAAGAACTCGAGAAGCTGGATGTAGCGGTAATGTCTCCTATCGAGGCTATGAATAAGCTTTACGAATTACAGATTAAGGCGAAGAACGGCGGTTAGCATGGCTGATGACCTGATATGCGCAAACCGAATATGCCTTCTCGATGAGCACACTGCGAACCGGATCGCGGCTGGTGAGGTAGTCGAACGTCCGGCTTCGGTCGTGAAAGAGCTTGTTGAAAATTCAATCGATGCCGGCGCAACTGCGATCACCGTAACTCTCGAAGAGGGCGGCAAGGATCTTATAAAAATCACCGATAACGGATGCGGAATGACTCGCGACGATGCGGTGATGTCACTTCAGCGTCATGCTACATCAAAAATCAGAAGCGCCGATGATCTCGATGCGATTGCCACTCTCGGATTTCGCGGAGAAGCTCTTCCGAGCATTGCTTCCGTGTCGGTTATGGAAGTGGTTTCGAGGCATGAGTCGGATATTAATGGGGTAAGGCTCGAGATCGAGGCTGGTACAATCATTAATCTTGAATCTGTCGGCGCGCCCCAGGGAACAAGCATCAGCGTTCGAAAGCTTTTCTTCAATACGCCGGCCCGGCTCAAATTCCTAAAGACATCCCAGACGGAATTATCGCACATTACCGATCTGATCGGCCGGTTCGCGATAGCTTACCCGTCGATCTATTTCAGGCTCGTGCACGGTTCCCGCGAAGTTCTCACTTCTTCCGCAACGGGTAATCCGCTGAACAGCATTACCCAGGTGCTTGGCAAGGATGTTGCGAAGCAGCTTGCCCCGATCTCTTTCGAGACCCCTGCTATGCGTATATCCGGGTTTGTATCGAACCCATCGCTCACGCGCATCAATCGCAACGAGCAAATTCTATTTGTGAACGGACGTCCGATTAAGAGCAGGACCGTTACCCACGCGGTAGATCAGGCCTACCGGGGGGTGCTGCAGCCCGGGCGCTATCCGGTTGCTATTGTGTTCGTGGATGTTGTGCCTGAGCTTGTTGATGTAAATGTGCATCCAACAAAAGCTGAAGTTAAATTTTCCAGCGAGCATGAAGTCCACAGCGCTGTCTATAAGGCGGTGAATAGCGCTCTCATGCAGGGCGCCGCGGCTCCGACAATCTCTGATCATCCGCGGCGTCCAGCACAGCCGCTTCATCTTACCCCCGATGAATTGCGTCCACAGCAGCCTTCGCTGCTGCCTTCGGCCGAAGTGAATATGGATGCATTCCGTGAAGCGCTTGCCAGGCGACGCGAAGAGGCGTTGAGCGCCGAAGATAAAGAAGATCCGTTTGTCTGGCAAAAAGGTGAGGGAGTCCCGGTGGAAGAATCGCCGGTACCGGAGGCTGAGTCGGAAACTCCGCGCACCGTAGCGCTGCGCTCGGTAAAAGTTATCGGCCAGGCGCGCAATACCTACATTATCGCGCAGTGCGATGATGGCGTCTTGATAATCGATCAACATGTCGCTCATGAACGCGTTCTCTTTGAGCGCATGCTGGAAGCGAAGGAAGAACGGCCATCAGCGATCCAGGGGCTGGTGATTCCGGTTACATTGTCGCTCAGCGCCAAAGAATCGGCTATTGTTTCTCGGCGTCTCGATCAGCTCCATCAAGCAGGATTCGAGCTGGAGCACTTCGGCGGCGATACGTTTATGATGCGCGGTTCTCCCGCTTCCATTAAACCTGCCGATGCCGAGGGTGTTCTAAGAGATATGATATCCGAGCTTGTCGACCTTAGCATTCAAAAGCACCTTCTCGTTAAGGCTGAGCAGGTTTTAATTACCGCATCGTGTAAGATGGCTGTTAAGGCAGGTGATCCCCTCTCTCAAGAGGAGATGATACAGCTTATCGACGATCTTCTAAAATGCAAGAACCCGTTCGTTTGCCCGCATGGCCGGCCGGTCATCGTTAGTCTTTCGAACTGGGAACTCGATCGAAAATTCCGCCGCGCATGACATCTATGCTGAGCCCTATCCGTATGCTCCCGCGATTGACGCCCATGCGCCTTTATGGTACCATCTCCCACGTAGATAGAGGATAAGAAGACGAAATGGATAAACCGTTGGTCGCAATTGTGGGCCGCCCGAATGTGGGCAAGTCCACGCTTTTTAACAGGATTGTTGGGCGAAGGATTGCTATTGTAGAAGATACACCCGGTATCACGCGAGACCGAATTTACGCCGAAGCAGATTGGAACGGTAAGGAATTCGTTATCATCGACACCGGTGGGATACTTCTTAATGAGCTCGATCCCTTAAAGGCTGAAGTCACTCTCCAGGCACAGGCCGCGCTCGAAGAAGCCGATGTAGTGATCTTTATGGTCGATGCAGTCACCGGTATCACTCCGGCTGATGAAGAGATAGCCGATAAGCTTCGTGGATCATCAAAGCCCATATTTATCGCTGCTAATAAAGCAGATAATGATCGCAGAGATCAGGATTCACAGGAGTTTTATGCGCTTGGCCTTGGAGATATATTCCCGATCTCCTCGCTTAATGGCAGAAGCGTAGCAGATCTTTTGGATGTGGTTGTGGAAGCGTTTCCCGCTGAAGCTGGTATAGAACGCTATCCCGAAGATGCAATCAAGCTGGCGATTATTGGACGGCCGAACGTCGGCAAGTCATCGCTGCTTAATGCGATACTTGGTGAAAAGCGGGTTATAGTCTCTGATATTCCCGGCACCACGCGCGACGCGGTCGATACCGTCCTTACCAAGGGTGATCAGACCGTGGTCCTCATCGATACCGCGGGTATCAGGCGCTCAGGTAAGGTGCAGGGGTCGGTAGAGTATTACACTGTGCTTAGGGCTGTGCGTGCAATGGAACGCGCCGATGTGGCGCTGATTGTTGTAGATGGCGCCGATGGTCTTCGCGATGGCGATAAGCGGGTAGCCGGGTTCGCTCACGATGCGGGCAGGGCGTGCGTTATCGTGGTCAACAAGTGGGACTTGTGCGAAGGTAAATCGATGAAAGACCTTTCGGAACAGATACGAAGACAGGTACCTTTCCTCGATTATGCGCCGATTGTCTTTGTATCAGCCCTCAAGGGCATGGGTATTGCCGAAGTGCTCGATACGGCTCTGGATGCTGCCGCGAACCACGCGCTGCGAATACCCACGGGCGAGCTAAACCGCATCATACAAGAAGCCGTGGATGCTCACCCCTATGCGCGGAAGGGTAAGGATCTCAGGATTCGTTATGCCACTATGGGCGAGGTTAAGCCACCAACGATAGTAATCTTCGTGAATGATACCGAGCTGGCTCACTTTTCCTATCAGCGTTATCTTGAGAACCGGATACGGCATGAGTACTCTTATGAAGGTACGCCGCTGCGCCTCATTTTCAGGCAAGCCAAAAAGGAGCGGAAGTAGAGTGATAAAATACCTGGCTCTTATAGTGTGCTATATACTAGGCGCAATACCATTCGGTGTGATCATCGGCAAGCTTACCAGGGGGATCGATATACGCGATTACGGCAGCGGAAATATCGGGGCCTCCAATGTGCTGCGCACGCTTGGGCTCGGTCCCGCGCTCCTTGTCTTCTTTTTCGACACTGTAAAGGGGCTTGCGGCCGTTGTATTATGCCAGCAGCTTGGTTTGAATGAGTATGGCGTAGTCGCTGGGGGAGTATTGAGCATCCTCGGCCACAGCTTCTCGATATTTCTCAACTTCAGAGGCGGTAAGGGCGTAGCGACAAGCCTGGGTATGATCATCGGTTTGAACCCTATTATTGCCGCGATATCCTTTGTTTCCTGGGTATCGCTTGTTGCAATTACAAGATATATATCGATCGCATCGATTATTGCGGCGGTATCGGTGCCCGCGCAGATGTTCTTCTGGAAATCTCAGCACGTACCTGTTTCATATCAGGGGGTTGCTGTCATCGCCGCGGCACTGATAGTAATTAAACACCGGTCCAATATAAAAAGACTTAAAAACGGGACTGAATCGAGGGTGGGGCAGAAAGTCAACGTAGACACGAAAGAAGGCGTAAAAGAGAATGAATGAGACCAGCCCACACGTTAAGCTGGCAATGGCGGCAATTCAGGCCTATGTAAGTGAAAGACGAATGATTAGCGTGCCTTCCGATACTCCGGAAGATATGCTTAATAAGTGCGCGGGGGCATTCGTGTGCCTTAAGATCGACGGTCAGCTCCGTGGATGCATTGGAACGATCGAACCTGTCCGCGCGAACCTTGCGGAGGAAATAATCTGCAACGCAATAAGCGCCGCGACCAGTGATCCGAGGTTTTTCCCGGTTGAGGTCGAGGAACTGGAATGCCTGCAGTGTTCGGTAGACGTGCTTGCGCCTCCCGAGGAAGTTTCCGGCTTGGATGATTTAGACCCTAAAAGATACGGGGTTATAGTAGAAAGCGAAATGAGCAGGGGGCTTCTGCTGCCTGATCTTGAAGGAATCGATACAGCCGAACAGCAAGTGGCTATAGCTCGACAAAAAGCGTTCATTAATAGTCGCGCGCCAATCAAGCTCTACCGTTTTGAAGTGATACGATACGAATAAGCTCAGCCATAATATCATACCGACTTAACAAATGTATCGCCGATCTCTGCAATTGGCACGAATTATGCACATGAGGTATACCGGCTGGGGGGCCAATAAACTCAGGAGGCCGGTATATGAAGGGAAAGTTTATCGTAGCATTTGCCGTGCTCGCTGTGTTCATTGCTTCAGCAGCCACGGCCACGTCTCTGGGGTGTCTGGTTAACACCTCGGGAAATCTCACCACTTATACTTATACGCTTCGCAGCACTGAACTTGGCGATTACATCATCTCACTGCACCTTTACGCGCCACTCGATCCGCTGTATATAAAGCAAAACACAGGACCGAGCAACTGGCTCTTTGGCGCTGTCATCGATCCTGATCCTGAAGTCGGTACGGATATTTACTGGGCGGCTGATAACCCGGATACGGACGGACTAGCTAACGGAAGATCGTTGACTTTCACTTTAACCGTTCCATCTACATGCCAGAAAAACGACACGTATATCGTGCCGGGTTGCTTCGGTAATTGGGGATATGAGACACAGAACTGGGCAGGTGATGTAGTCGTGAGTTTCCCATCGGTTTCCGTACCTGAATCGGTCCCAGAACCCGCCAGTCTGATGGCCGTTATCATGGGGTGCGGATTGATGATGAGGGTGTGCCTGAAAGGTAAGCGGAAGTAGCCATCTCCTTATGCTGCTGAGCTGTGATTGCAATTGCCGAGTGGTAGTTGTGATCCCGATGGAGGCACGTCAGTCCTTCTTAACTGCCTTAGAGGGATAATATGGCGTGCCCTCATTCGGATTGACAGCCGTGCCCAAGACGTATACAATGTATTGGTTTTAACTGGCTCGACGCTGTATGCCATGCGCCGGGCTATTTTGCTGTGACCGTGATTGGGGTACAAGGGACGTGGCCCGTATCCCGAGACAAATACGGAGGAGGAACGCTACACAAATGCCAGTAAAAGTCGGTATCAACGGATTCGGTAGAATCGGGCGCCTTTCCTTGCGCGCAATGCTCGAGAAGTATCCGAACGACATCGAGGTCGTTGCCATTAACGACCTGTTCGACTCAAAGACGAACGCTCACCTGTTCAAGTATGACACCAACTATGGCCCGTGGAAGGGCGAAGTGAAGGCTGAAGAGGGCGCGATCATTATCGACGGCAAAAGGATCGCCGTCTACGCCGAGAAAGATCCTGCCGCTATTCCCTGGCAGAATCATGGCATCCAGGTCGTCGTTGAGAGCACCGGTATCTTCACCGATGCCGAGAAGGCTAAAGCTCATATGCACGATACCGTGAAGAAAGTCATCATCTCCGCTCCCGCGAAGAATGAGGACATCACGATCGTTATGGGCGTTAACGACGACAAATACGATCCTGCCAAGCACAATATCGTTTCGAATGCAAGCTGCACCACCAACTGCCTTGCCCCGTTTGCGAAGGTCCTTCAGGACAACTTCGGCATCGAGAGCGGCTTCATGACAACCGTGCACGCTTACACGAACGATCAGAAGACTGCTGACCAGGCTCACAAGGACCTGCGCAGGGCTCGCGCTGCCGCTGCGAACATCATCCCGACGACCACCGGCGCCGCAAAGGCTATCGCCCTCGTCATTCCGGAGCTCAAGGGCAAAATGCACGGCTACGCGCTGCGCGTCCCGACGACTACAGTCTCCTGCGTCGATCTGAGCGTCAATCTGAGCAAGGCGACCACGGCTGAAGAGATCAATGCTGCTATGAAGGCTGCCGCCGAAGGTCCGATGAAGGGCATTCTCGGCTACACCGAGGACCCGGTTGTCTCCGTGGACTTCAAGGGTGATTCTCGCAGCTCCATTTTTGATGGTCTTACCACGATGATGCTCGGCGACAAGTTCGCCAAGGTCCTCTCCTGGTATGACAATGAGTGGGCTTACTCCGAGAGAGTCGGCGATCTCATCGATTTCATGGTCAAGAAAGGCCTCTAAATATGGATAAGAAGACCGTCAAGGATATCGACGTTCGCGGTAAGCGCGTTCTGGTGCGAGTGGACTTCAATGTGCCGCTGGACGCTGATCGCAACATCACCGATGATCGGAGAATCGTTGCGGCACTTCCGACTATCAAGTACCTGATCGATAACGGAGCTAAAGTGATCCTGGTGAGCCATCTTGGCCGTCCGGAGACGGATGAAAACGGCAAGGTCACACCGGATTCGGTGGCGAAGTTCAATCTCGATCCGGTATCGAAGAGGCTTTCTGAGCTCCTTGGCAAGCCGGTTACCAAGACTAACGATTGCATCGGCGATGAGGTCAGAAATACCGTTATGAATATGAAAGACGGTGATGTTGTCCTCCTTGAGAACGTTCGGTTCTATAAGAAGGAAACGAAGAATGATCCCGCATTCGCTGAAAAGCTCGCGAGTCTTGCTGAGATCTATGTCAATGATGCGTTCGGAACGGCTCACAGAGCTCATGCCTCTACGGAAGGTGTGACGAAGTATCTACCGGGTGTTGCCGGATTCCTTATGGAGAAAGAGCTCGACTACCTCGGCCGGGCAATCGGAAATCCGGAGAGGCCGTTCCTCGCGATCCTTGGCGGAGCAAAAGTAGCCGACAAGATCCCGGTAATCGACAATCTGCTGAGTAAGGTAGATAGCCTGATTATCGGTGGTGGAATGGCTTATACGTTCTTCAAGGCTATGGGTTATGAGATCGGCAAATCGCTGCTCGATCAGGAAGGCCTGGAGCTTGCGAAGAATGCCATGGCAAAGGCCAAGGAGCGAGGTGTCAACCTTGTTCTGCCGGTCGATGTCGTAATTGCGACCGAGTTCTCGAATGATGCGGAGCGTAAAGTCGTTCCGGCAGATGCCATTCCCGCTGATTGGATGGGCATGGACATAGGCCCGAAGTCGATCGAGGAGTTCAAGAAGGTCATTGGCGAGGCAAAAACTGTCGTATGGAACGGCCCGATGGGTGTTTTCGAGATGCCCAATTTCGCCGTGGGAACCAATGCAGTAGCAAAGGCACTGGCGGAATCGAGCGCGACGACGATCATCGGCGGTGGAGACTCCGCTGCTGCTGTCGAGCAGGCAGGCCTTGCCGAGAAGATGAGCCATGTATCCACCGGCGGCGGCGCATCGCTGGAGTTCCTGGAAGGCAAGGAACTGCCGGGTGTCGTTTGCTTGCAGGATAAGTAAGGCGCCCACAAGTACAAATGAGAAATGGCAGGTGGCGGTTGCAGTGCAGCCGTCACCCGTTTTCATAGGTGGGGACATGTTTAAGGAGATTTTTGAGTCTGAGATAACTCAGTTTATCAATTGAGTTATTTGTTATCACTGGGGATATTTCCCCAGTTTCGTGGGCAGGGATATGGCAGCAAGCTTCTTCATTTGATTGAGAACGTGGCCGGACGCCAGGGAAGCTACTGTTTGTATATATGGACCTACGCGGCGAATACTCAGAATGTAACATTATATGGACGTAATGGATACCCATTTGTTGCTACATTACGGACACGAATGGTCCGGGTGATGAGGGCGATTTGTGGATGCGGAAGATACTGGTAGAGGAGAAATAATGTCAAGAAAACCATTTATAGCAGGAAACTGGAAGATGAACAAGCTCATTGGCGAGGGTATCGCTCTGGCTAATGAGCTTAAGGGTCTGGTTGCGGGAATCGACGATGTCGATATCGCGATCTGCCCGACGTTTGTATCTTTGGCCTCGGTCGGAGAAGCTATCAAGGGAAGTAATATAACCCTTGGCGGGCAGGGCACATTCTGGAAAGAATCGGGAGCATGGACGACTCAGATTTCCCCTCAGATGCTTCTCGACGCGGGATGCAAGTGGGTGATCATAGGTCACTCAGAGACTCGTGGACGCTTCGGCACCGTAGATGATGAACTGGCAAAGGTCCTCTCATACTTTGGCGAAAGCGACACGACCGTCAATATGAAGGCTAAATACGCATTCGCGGCGGGGCTTACTCCTATTATCGCTTGCGGCGAGCTTCTTGCGGAGCGCGAAGCCGGCCAGACGGACCAGGTGATCGTTGGTCAGATGAAAATCGATCTCGATGGCTTCACCAAGGAGCAGGCGATGAAGATGGTTATCGCTTATGAGCCTGTTTGGGCGATTGGGACCGGTCAGGTGTGTGATTCCGATGAGGCCGATAGAGTCTGTGGATTAATTCGCACCGTTGTCAAGGATATGTATGGCGACGATATCGCCGAGGCAGTCCGCATTCAGTATGGTGGAAGCGTCAACGATAAGAACGCAGCCGAGCTGCTTTCAAAACCGAACATCGATGGAGCGCTTGTGGGCGGCGCCGCGCTTAAGGCCGAGAGCTTTGCTACTATCATAAAGGCTGCGAGATAAGTTCGATCCTTTAATAAACTATCGCAGGGCGCCTGATGGCGCCCTTTTTTATGCATGGATTGCTTCTCAAGGGGTAGAATGATGTGCAAACGGCTGGAGGCGAACACATGATCTATATTGGCACATCCGGTTTTAGTTATGACGATTGGAAGGGGCACTTCTATCCGGAGAAGCTGGCGAAAAAAGATATGCTGCCCTACTACGCGCAGCGATTCAACGCCGTAGAGATCAACTCGACCTACTACACCATTCCCGGCGTCGCTTCTTTTGCCTCTATGGCTCGCAAGACTCCCGAACAGTTCCAATTTGTCGTTAAAGCACATCAAGATATGACTCATGCCGATGAGCCAGGGCAGGAAATATTTGATACATTTTTATATGCAATCGAGCCCTTGCAGACGTC
>Ga0207433_10002261_pt1 | contig 39470 bp, 38 predicted proteins | sample YelNatPaOPGAMG01_FD_187559 | JGI IMG/M metagenome (GOLD analysis project Ga0207433, IMG submission 187559) | Hot spring thermophilic microbial communities from Obsidian Pool, Yellowstone National Park, USA - OP-RAMG-01 (SPAdes) (version 3) | ecosystem: Environmental > Aquatic > Thermal springs...
GTGCGTTTGAGGTTAGCCTTCCAATGGTTCAGCCAGCGGAGTTATGGATGGAGTCAGGCAGATGGGATGCGTATGGCAAGGAACTGCTGAGGTTTGAGGACAGGCATAAGCATCTGAGTTGTCTTGGGCCCACTCACGAGGAAGTGATAGTGGACTTGGTTCGGGGGCAGTTGCGCTCTTGGCGTCAATTGCCTTTGAATCTTTATCAGATACAGACCAAGTTTCGGGATGAGATTCGTCCGCGTTTTGGAGTGATGAGGGCGCGGGAATTTTTGATGAAGGATGCGTATAGCTTTGATGCGGATGAAAAAGGCGCGGAGAAGAGTTACAGGGATATGTATGTGGCGTATTCGCGTATTTTTGCGAGATGCGGTCTGCGCTTCAGAGCAGTGGAGGCAACAACCGGTCCAATTGGAGGAAAATATAGCCACGAGTTTATGGTGCTTGCGGATACAGGTGAGGATGTGATTGTGCATTGCCCGAATTGCGGATATGCCGCGAACACAGAAAAGGCTGAGATTAAGTTGCCGGAGAATAAGGAAAAGGACGATGAGAAGGAAAAACCTCTTGAGAAGGTTTTTACCCCGGGTCAGCGCACTGTTGAAGAGGTGTGCGCATTTCTAAAAGTTCCCAGCCAGAAGCTCGTCAAGACATTGATCTATGAAAGCGATAAAGGTCCCTGCGCGGCAATGGTCAGGGGAGACAGGGAGCTGAATCCCAATAAGCTCCATAGCCTGCTCAATGCGGAATGGCTGGAAATGGCAAGCCCTGAGCGGATTCAGGAGCTAACAGGGGGACCGCTTGGGTTTTCCGGTCCTGTTGGCTTAAAAATCCCGGTTTATGTTGACCAGGAAATCGCGCTTTTGAAAAACTTTGTGACTGGCGCGAACGAGCAGGACTATCACTATCTTAACACCAATTCAGGCAGGGATTTTCAGCCCACAAAAATCGCAGACCTCAGGGTAGCGGTTGCTGGAGACCTGTGTCCAAAATGCGGAACTGAATTCAAATTCCAGAAAGGCATTGAGGTTGGGCATATATTTAAGCTGGGAACCAAATACTCTAAACCAATGAACGCGGTTTTTCTGGATGCGGAAGGCAGGGAAAAATTTTTCATTATGGGATGTTATGGAATAGGCATAAGCAGGACAGTTGCCGCGGCGATTGAGCAGAACCACGATGATGCTGGAATTATCTTGCCTATAAGCATTGCGCCTTTTCAGGTTTATTTACTCCCGATAAATTATAAAGATGAAAAACAAAAAGCGATTGCGGATGCTCTGGAGACAGAGCTTGAGAAACAGGGCATTGAAGTATTGCTTGACGACCGGGATGAAACCCCGGGGGTGAAATTCAAGGATGCGGATTTAATTGGAATTCCGCTCCGGATTTTAATCGGCGACAAAACCCTTGCGAAAAATTCTGTGGAGTTCAAACTCCGCTCTGAGCAGGAGAAAAAACTGGTCGCAATCAATGAAGCTGTTTCAAAAGCAAAAGAGATAATTACAAAATCCTTTGCGCAAATCGCTCAAACCGTGGACCAGACTGAAAAATTATCCCTGCAAAAAATTTCCTGAAAATTTTTATGTGCGATAAGTGAAGCGCTTTTCCAGCTCCTTGAGCTTCTCCACGATTCCGCCGTATTCCAGCTCGCTCATAGGCAACATAGCCGCTCCAGAAAAGCCTTGCTCCCGGATAAAGCTTGCTTTAAGAGCGGCTTTGGCGCGAACCTCGTCCCAGAATGGATTAGCAAAAACATCAGCAGGTCCGGTCAGGACTCCTTCTCTCATAGAAAACGCGGCGCCTGTTACCACAGGGGGTCCGTCAAAATAAGATATGTCTGTGAAGAGCTTGCTGGGCATAAGAGGACCTGTATGCGAGCCTCTCATAAATCCTGCAACCAGATGGCACTTTTCAAAAGGCGCTAAAATTTCTCCGGTTGCTGGAAAATCTCCCTGCGCTCTCACCAGCATTACCGGGTCGTCCTTGCCAGTGTATTTGCCAGCAATGTTATGAAGCCTGGTTGTGCTGACCGCAACTGCCTGTGCTCCGGTTTCCCTGCTGAAGATCGCCTCAATCACATAGCGTTGATTGTCCCGAAGCAGTGCCGCAATTGCATAAAGGTCTTCAGGCGCATTCAACTCTATGATTTTTTCTCCCCGAGGATTTTTCTCAGCGCCTGCGCACGGCTCATCGTGAATATGCCAGTTCTTGCATTTCACGCATTCTGTATATTCCACATCAATTATTCGGAACTTAAAGCCCTTGCTCATCTTGGGAGCTAAAATCAAGCCTGAACAATACATCGGGTCTGCAAAAGCAAGATAAAGCGGAAGATTATATGCGCCAGGGTCGGTCTTGTCCGCGGCAAAAAACACAAACGGCTCAGAAGCCCGCTCCTCAATCTCCATCTCAGCCACTGCAGGTCCCAATCCCCGGACATTCCCGGAAAAAGCGTCCTTTAGCAAATCCTGTCCTGCGCCATACAAGCCCTGCTTCTTCGCAACCTTCTCTGTGGCTTCCTTGAAAGCGCTCCAGGCAAGGCTATGAATCTTTTCTGCGCCTACGCCTCTGGTGTGCGTCATCAGGATCGCTATATCATCGCCAGTTGCGCCAATGAAGCAGTCAATAATAGCCTTTTTCTTTTCAGCCTCAATTATTCTGCTGACCTGCCCCAAAAGCTCTGCGCTCGGCTTGATGTGTCCCCCTATACTGCCGATATCCGCTTTAATCACGCTGATTGTAATCTTCATTCCAATCCTCCTTACAATTGAAATTGTTTTTTAATTCCCATTTTCCCAGCTCGGCTCTCAAGCTCCACCATTGCTCACGGCTTTCGCTGAAAGCAACCAATTTTCTTATATTAAAAAATAATTAGAAAAATGCTAAGCCAAGCTCATACTTTTGTCAAGTTTGTACTTGTTTGCGGGCTTGATGGCGCTGTGGCGCCGTGAATCAAGCTCTGTTCTTAGTCCGTAAGGCTGTTAGGCTTGACAGGGACCTTAAGAAGTGACCCCCAACTTAAAAAATTGCGCTGTAAGCTTGATGCCCTGTTCCAGCTTCACCTCTGGTTTCCAGCCTATAACCTTTCTCGCAAGTCTTGCGTCAAGAACGCTTCTCATTTGCTCGCCCTTTTTCGCAGGACCATGAATCGGTTTGCCTTTAGCTCCAGTTGCGCTGGCAAGTAATTGATATATCTCATTCACAGAGGTTTCCCTGCCAGTGCCGATATTATACTCGCCAATAACACCGGGCTTTAGCGCGAGCAAATTGGCTCTTACAACATCACCTACATACACAAAATCGCGCGTCTGTTTCCCTGTGCCATTAATTATAACCGGTTCTTTCCGCCAGAGTCTTTGCGCAAAAATAGCCACAACTCCAGCCTCCCCGAACGGGTCCTGTCTGGGTCCATAAACATTGCTGTATCTGAGAGAGATATATTCCAGCTTATGAATCTTATGGTAATAATACAGATAAAGCTCCACAGAGCGCTTGGCAATACCATAAGGAGAGAGTGGTCTGATGGGATGGCATTCATCAGCAGGGAAATAGTCCTGCTCACCATAAAGAGCGCCTCCAGTGGACGCGAAGATGAATTTTTTTGACTTATACTTAACCGCGAGTTCAGCAAGGTTTATGGAGCCAATGATATTTGTCTGTGCGTCCATAGCAGGGTCTGCAACACTTTTCCTGACATCTATCTGCGCCGCGTGATGATTTATCACCTGAGGTTTTTCTCGCTTGAACACGCTTTCCAGCTTTTTCCTGTCGCAGATGTTCGCTTGATAAAATTTAGCCCTCTTATTCACCTGCTCCTTTTTTCCGCGACTCAGGTCATCTACAACCACTACCTTATGACCTGCTGATATATATGCATCAACAATATGCGAGCCAATAAAACCAGCCCCTCCGCTCACCAGAATCTTCAATTTCTAAAACCTCCTTATTATAAATACTGCTCTAATCCTATCTTCTCCAGTTCTCTCACCAGCTCCTTGAGTTCCTTTTCCTGGGAAAAGTCCATTACCAGGAGAGCATCTCTGGTCTCTATGATCGCCAGATTCTTCACGCCCACAAGCGCAACCAGCTTATCGCTATGAACAAGGATACCATCAGATTTCCGATGCACAAGTTTTCCCGCGCCGAGATTCTTGAGCCGTTTATTCTGGAAAAGCCTCTGAAGGGAATGATAGCCTCCAATGTCGCTCCAGCCAAAATTGCCGGAAACCACCGCGATATTCTCCGCCTTTTCCATCACCGCGTAGTCAAACGATATTTTTTTCAACCCGCTGAACTCCCTTTTGATTACAGAGTTTAATTCCCGTGCGCCTGCATCCAGAATTTTTTGCAAGCTATAAAAATAATCCGGCAAATGCCTTTCAAAAGCGTTCCATAAAACAGCGGGACGGGCAATGAATATGCCTGCGTTCCAGAAAAATCCACGCTTCAGATATTCCCGCGCCCGTGTCTTTGTTGGTTTTTCCTTGAATCGCTTTACAAAAAAGGCGTTTTTGAATCCGGGGATTTTTTCCCCGGGCTCAATATACCCATAAACAGTTGCAGGGAATTCAGGCTTTACGCCAATGGTAATGATCATATCCTTCTCGTTAGCAAGCCTGCTTGCGAGTTTCAGGATTTTTGCAAACTCTCCCGGGTTTTCAAGATGCTGGTCCGAGGGGATGAAAGCGAGGACTGGCTCCGGGGTTTTTCCGCGGATTTGTCTGGAGATGAGCGCAAGGCTTAAGCCGATCGCTGGCGCTGTGTCTCTTGGCTCTGGCTCAAGAATAAAATTTTCTTCTGGCACATCTGGAACCACTTTTTTTATTTCCTGCGCAAGCTCCCTGGATGTTGCGATGAACATATTTTTCGGGGAGCAGAGCGGTTGTAGTAGACCACACGCGCGGCAGATCATAGGCTGGTCATAGCCCAGGCATAGAAGCGGTTTGGGTTTATTCTTCCGGCTTAAGGGCCAAAACCGGGTTCCCCTTCCGCCTGCGATAAGTATAGGCAGGATTGTTTGCTTTTTCATTGTCCTTTCCAAAAATCAATAAAACGGCTCCAGAGGCTCTCCCATCAGAACCTTATTGGGATTGATATTAAGAAGCACATCCAGGGCTTTTCTCCCAGCCAGCTTATTCAGCCTTTCTAATCCCTGCGCGGCATAAGTCCGTAGCTGGTCTGGCGAGTGTGAATCAGTGGCTATGATGTCAACCATCTTTGTTTTCAGGATTTGCTCCGATGCCTTCTTTACTGCTTTTCCGTAATACCCGAGCAAACTCCCGAGATTCATCTGGATATACATCCCCTGCTCCTTGAACATCCGGATATAAACCTCTGGCTTCTTTATCACTTCCTCGTTGCGCTCCGGGTGCGCGAGTATCAATCGCAGGAACGGGAGCTCTTTTTTCAATTCTGGATTTTTCACAGATGGATTAAAGAAGCTCAAGCCCATATTTTGATTGACAAAAAGCGCAGGCATCTCAACAAGGATATAGACAGTATGATTTATCCGTGTCATAGGCCAGCGCTGGTCAGCCAGTTTAAGGAACGACCCTTCCAGATAGTATTCTGCGCCTGGGAAAACTTCTACAGCAATGCCCTGTTCCTTGAGGCTTTCATTCAGGGTCTTGACCTTTTCGGAAATTTCAAAGCCAGTGACCATATACCCGGATTTTTCCATTATGTGCGGAGTTCCAACAACCTTATTAAAACCCAGCTCCTGATAAATCCGCGCCATCTCAATAGAGTCCGCCTCGTTCTTGGCGCCATCATCCAGAGCCGGGAGAATATGGCTATGAAGGTCTATCATCTTTATCCTTTTTAGGATTCTAGCTTAAAAATTCTAAACTGTCATCCAGACCAGGCTAGTAAAATTGCTAAAGCTGGCTATGCTCATAAAATTGGCAGTCCTGGAATGCCGTGTTAATATCAATAGCTATGAGTGAGCAGTCGGACCAAAACTATGAAGTTCCGCAATTTTATTATAGTCAGCCGAGTTATTCTTATCAGATAGAGCACCAGGAGCCGGAGCAATTCCGGATTCCGTGGGTCAACATCATTCTTTTCGTTTTGACTTTGCTGTCCACGATGTTTTTTGGAGCATATATGGCTCATTATGATGTGGACATAAGAAAATTCTGGATTTTTCTCAAATATCATCCCGCGTGGTGGCTGGATGGTTTGCCGTTTTCTTTGACCCTGATGGTTATACTTTTAACGCACGAGCTTGGTCATTATTTCTTCTCACGCTATCATCAGGTTCCCGCAAGCCTTCCTTATTTTATTCCAGCGCCGAATCTAGTCGGGACTTTTGGCGCAGTGATTTTTATGAAGGGAAGAATCCGGGACCGGAAGGCGCTTCTGGACATAGGAGCCGCGGGTCCGCTTTCCGGATTTATTGTTAGCCTGTTTGCGCTTTATATTGGAGTGAAGACTGCGAAGCTGGTGCCTTTTTCAGAAGACCAAGCAATGATTTTATTCAATCCGAACATTTTATTCAATCTGGCTTTTGCGCGCTGGCTTCCTGTCACAGACGCTAATTATATTATTCAAAGCCCGATCCTGGATGCGGCATGGGTCGGAATGTTTGTCACGATGTTGAATCTATTCCCGATCGGACAGCTAGACGGGGGCCATATTGCGTATGCCTGTCTTGGAAGGTTCTCAGTGTATCTTTCCTGGGCAGTGCTCGGTTTGATGATGCTGACCGGAGCGGTCTCAATGCTGGCAGGAGCTTTATTCTCGGTCTCCCTTTTCTGGGAAGGCTGGTTCTTCTTTGCCGCATTCGCCCTTATCCTGATGGGACCACGCGGAGTGAAGCATCCTCCGCCAGTATTTCCCGAAGTTAGATTAGACCCGGTGCGCTGGCTTATTGCCATAATCGCGCTGATAGTTTTTCTCCTGACCTTTATCCCGATGCCGTTCGTGGTTATGGGGCTGATTTTTTAGAAATTGACACTTTAATTCTTCGTTCCTCTTTTAAATAGCGTCGCCTGAATGGGGACATGATGAAGGTATGACTGAGTGGAGGGAGAGTTATTTTGATTGAATGGAAGCGCTTTCATCATCTCCGCTTTTGTATGATTAATTCGTTCTTCAATAATTTTGCAATAATCAGGATTGATTTCAAAGGCGAGATAATGACGGCCGGTGCGGATGCACGCTTCAATGGTGGTGCCGGAGCCGGCAAAGGGTTCGCACACTAATCCCCCGGGCGGACAACTGGCTTTGACCATCCGCTCAATGATTTCCATCGGCTTCTGGGTGGGGTGATCCTTGCGCTCAGAATGGATTCGGTGCAACCTTGACACTGACCAGACATCTTTGGGATTATAACCGACCTCCAACCATTTTTTCCCGATAAAGATTGACCGAGTTCTTGCCTTCTTGGTTTCCTCATCATAGGCGATTCGGACCGAATCTATATCAAAGTAATAGTTTTTTGATTTCGCAAAAAGACCGATCGTATCATGCACTGAAGAAAAACGCCGGGTGCTTCCTCCCATACTGGGAACTTTTCTGTCCCAGATGATCTCATTAACCATAATCATTTTTTTCTTTAAGAAAACAAAAATTTCAGGACTGAAGCGCCAGGTAGTGAAAATATACAGACTCCCACTGCTTTTAATCTTGGGAATTATAAGATTGAGCCATTCTTCGGTCCATTTTAAGAACTGTTCACCGGGCTTCTTGTCAGAGTCATTGCCATAGTCTTTGCCCAAGCCATACGGCGGGTCCGCTATAACCAAATCAAGACTTTCATCTTTTATTTTGGGAATGGCTTTCAGCGCATCTATATTTAAAACCTCATCCAACATCTCTCACCTCAAAACAATGCTTTTGGAATTCTTCCGAAGCAGGCTCAAAAATTGCGATCTGGACATGAACTGCGGATCGTGGTTGTAAAAAGCCTGAATTTTATCGTTTCGCGGATTGATATAGATGGGCAAAAATTGAGGCGAGAAAACCTGGATATAATCCCGATTAAAACTGATGGTCAGTTCCTCAAATTTTATGCCAAAACAAGCGTAAATAAGACGATAGTCCGGATTGACTTTATATTGCATATAAAGCTTTTCAACCGCGGCAATATCATTTTTATTTTCTTTCCGTTCCGCCTGATGAATTTTCACATTAACGAAATATCGGCTGTCGCCTCGGTGGATTATGCAATCGTGAAGGCAGGTGTCTGGCATATCTATTTCCACATCGGTGAGCCTAAGTTTTGAGGAATGAAATTTGGTCTGCTGGATAATTACCTGCTCAACGAGCCAACTGACAGACCTGGTGTGCTTTCTCAAGCCGTATGGTAAAACCTTGCGATTGGTAATATCAAACGATGGCAGGATGTTCACTACGCCCGTGAAAATTCCCTTAACAACAGAAAGCTCTCGGTTTATCAAATTTAACTCGTTCCTGATTTTTCTGGTTCTTAATGCCATCATTGTGCCGCCCCATATTTTTCTAAAATCAGATTATTGCGGAAAACCTATTTTGTCAAAATATGTTCTTGCCGCGTTTGGTTAGGGACTTGGCTTTTTAGGCTGATAGAGTTCAATCAATTTCTGAAAGTAGGTGATGACTGAAGGGTCAGACCAGTCAGCCGCGCCTGCGAATTTATCTACAAGTCGTCCTTCTGGATCAATCACAAAACTCACTGGCAGATAATACACCCGGTATCTGGATGCGGCTTCTCCTGTTATGTCAAAATAAACCGGAAGTTTCAAGCCGGTCTCGTCCAGAAATTCCTTGATATCCCCGCGGGAATTGCTTGTGAGGGCAATCAGCGCAAAGGGTTTGCCTGAGAGCTGTTCAGATAGGCTTGCCAGGCTACGGAGCTCCATCAGACAAGCAGGGCAGGTGATGCTCCAGAAATTGAGCAGAACAGCTTTTCCGCGAAAATCTTTTAGCCGAACCCTGTTCCCATTAATATCCAGCATCTCAAAATCAGGCGCCAGTTCCGCATTCTGAATCTGCTCCGGATTTAAGCTTGGCAGTTGCTTAAATTTGCTCCCCGGATTCTGCTTCCAGCTTAAGACCAGCCCTATGATGAAAATAATAAACAACGCTAATGGGATAAGCCATTTAATAAAATTATGCTTTTCGGGCTTCACAGAATTAGGTTTTTCTTCACTCATTTTGTTTTCTCCAAATACTTTAATGGGTCAACCGCGGTTTTTCCAACCCGAACCTCAAAATGTAGATGAGTGCCAGTTGCCTGTCCGGTTTTCCCCACCTCCGCAATTTTTTGACCGCGTTTGACAAAATCTCCCTCCTTGACCAGGTTGACCCGGCAGTGAGCATAAACCGTGCTTAAGCTCCCGGCATGCTTGATCACAATCATATTACCATATCCGCGAATCCTGTTATCAGAATATACCACCCTGCCATCTTCTGCCGAGTAGATTGCGGTTCCTTCAGGAGCAGATATATCCACTCCTTCGTGAAACTCGCCATTCCTCATCCCGAACTTGGAATAGATCATTCCGCCATCAACTGGCCAGAGAAGTTTGCCGGAGCCTGTCTGCGTATCAGGTGGGAAGTCGTCCGGAGGAGGCGGAGGGGATGAGCTGGTTTTGGTTTTTTGCTTTGCCACAAGCTCTGGCGCTGGCTCAACATATTTAACCTCTTTTGCTCCAGGGATGAAAATTTTCTGTCCAACCTCTATCTGAGTGGGGTCATCAATATTATTCTCATCCACCACGCGCTCCATATCAACGCCATACGCTTTGCAGATGCGCCACAGGGTTTGTCCTGGTTGAACCGTGTGCCATACCCCGTTCTTGCTTTTAGATGTGCTTTGAGTTTTAGAGTGTGGTCTTGGCTCTTTGCCTGGAGCCGGGTTCTGAATAGTCTTCTCGGTTTTTTTCTCCACGCAGGAAAAAACCAGCGCCAGGCTGAAAATAAAAAACAAGCATATCTGTTTATTCAATTCTGGTTTCAAAATTCCAGTCCTTAGATTATGATGATACCGCGAATCGCAGATTTTTGGTAGTCAGAGACTTTAAATTTTATTCCCGAAATCCGAATTCCCAATTCCAAATTCCATCTTTCATTCCCGATGCCCATATTCGCCAATCAATTCCACAAACCGAAAAGGTCCCATATTTTCTCTTGTTGTTTGATGAGCGGCCTTGCGCACCCGAATCATATCCTGCGAGTAGCGGTCTCCAACCGGGATAACAAGCCTGCCATTATCGTCCAGCTGTTCAATAAGCGTTTCCGGAATATCTGGCGCTCCCGCAGTCACGATAATCCCCTGAAATGGGCTTTCCTCTTTCCAGCCAAGCGTGCCATCCCCAACCCTGATATGGATATTCCTGTACCCAAGCTCCTTAAGCCTTTTTTCAGCAACTTCTGCCAGCTCCGGAATACGCTCAATGGAATAAACTTCTTTAGCCAGTTCCGCAAGAATCGCGCACTGGTATCCAGACCCTGTGCCTATCTCCAGAACCTTCTCATCGCCCTGAAGCTCAAGCAGTTCAGTCATAAAAGCCACTGTGTAGGGCTGGCTTATAGTCTGCTTGTGCCCGATTGGGAGAGGACAATCATCATAAGCCTGCTCAATCATAGTTTCAGGAACAAAAAGATGCCTTGGGACCTTTTCCATTGCCTTAAGCACAGCCAGGTCTTTCACTCCGCGCGCCTCTATCTGTTCGCGAACCATCCGTCTCCGCTTGTCAATATAGTCAATCATCTTTCAGCCATTTCTGCGGGTCAAATTTTTTCAATTGCAGAAGAAGGTTATAATCCGTGAAGTCCATTCCAAGAGGCGAGATAGATATGTATCCCTGCTCAACTGCGACAATGTCCGAATCCTCAATCTGTTTTCCGCCAATAACAGCCCCATTTATCTGATAAAATTTCCTGCCATCTGGCTCGTGCCATTCCTGAACCTTGCTGGAATATACCCTTATGCCCTGACGCGTGAATCTTACTCCTTTGATCTGTTCGCGCGGTATTGATGGAAAATTTAGATTGAAGATCACCCGCGAATGGTTCTGGCTTGTAAAAAGGAACCTCGCAAATTTGCGAGAGAATTCAGCCGCAGGCTTATAATCTATTTCTTGTCCAGGCTTAACATCTAAAGAAACCGCAAACGCTGGAATGCCCAGAATACCAGCTTCTCTTGCGCCTGCCACTGTTCCAGAATAAAACACATCACATCCGAGATTAGCTCCCCGGTTGATCCCGGATACAACCAGGTCTGGCTTTTGAGAAAGAAGGCTGTTCACTGCCAGATTAACGCAATCTGCGGATGTCCCGTTCACTGCTATAAAATCTGGCTTGAGCTCAACCGGAACCAGCGGTTGATTCAGCGAGATGGAATGACTGCTTGCGCTCCGCTCCTGGTCTGGCGCTACAACCCTTACATCAAACTCCTTTCTCAGCTCTTCTGCAAGCGCCTGGATACCAGGTGCATTGATTCCGTCATCATTTGTGATTAAAATTAACATCTGGCTTTATTGTATTCAATATAAACCTGTGTTTCAAACCTGTCTGAAGAGAATAAATGAATAGAAAAATAAAAAAAGCAGTGATTATTCATCAGGGAGCGCTTGGAGATTTGATCAATACAGCGCCAGCTATTCAGGCGCTCAAAGATAATTGCGAGCTTTTGATTGGGATTGGCTCAGAACGGCTGAAATTACTAGAATACTGCGGAATTATTGATAAGGCGCTTGTTTCCGATGCTATAGGATTTCATTCCTTGTTCAATGAAAACTTTGCGCCCTCTCAGAATTTTAGAGAAATTTTCTCAAACGCAGACCTTGCAATAAGCTGGCTGGGAAGAGGCTCAGAGATTTACAGAAAAAATCTTAAAAGCCTGGCAAAAAACATCTTCATTTTTCAGGAGCAATTTCCACCCACGCCAGGCAGTGAGCATATTACTAAAATTCTGGCAAAGCCTGTAATAGACGCAGGGATTGAAATAAAAAATTTTCTTCCCCGCTTAAACCATCCTACAAAAATAGAGGAATTGGGTCCAGGGTATCAGACACTGGTTCATCCCGGAAGCGGTTCATTAAAAAAGGCTCTGCCTTTAGCTAAGCTGTTTGAGCTACTGGATCTGCTCTCTGAAATTTTTCCTTCTGAAAAAATCAGCATCATAACCGGAGAGGTTGAAAAGAAAATGGTGTTTGAGATTGTGAAAACCTGTCCAGAAAAGCTCAAGCCAAGAGTTCAGCTAATTCAGGACCTACCGCTGATTAAACTTGCAGAGATGATTGCGCAGGCAAAAATTTATATCGGTATGGACTCAGGTCCAACTCATCTTGCATCAGCCCTTGGCATACCGACCATTGCTATCTTCGGACCAACTGACCCAGGGGTCTGGGCGCCTCCGCAAAAATGGGTCAAAGTGATTGCAACTAAATATCCCTGCGCTCCCTGCACTGACAATAAGCGAAGAGAATGCGAGGATGCAAAGTGTATGGAGTTGATAAATGGAATGGAAATAATCAAAGCTATTCAGAGTTTTAAATTGGAGCCAGGAACTGAAAAGCCAGCTTGAAAATGTAATTATCAGACTGGGCAGAGGTTCCAGAATTCCTGGATGCGCCACTCAGGGGCAGACCTTTGAGGAACTGCCCAGATTTAATAGCTCAAGCTTTGCGAAAACATTATAGTCTGTAATCCTGCACAGCCTCAGCATCCGCGTGTTCCAGCTCGCATCCAGAACATTTTCAATATATTTCGCCTTAAAATATGCAAGCGAGATTGCTCGCGACAAGGGCGTAGCCCTTGACCACTCTGTGCGAGCGACTTTAGTCGCGACCCATAACTTTAAACGGAAAAATATCTTTAATCATCTGCCGAGCCTGCTTCAATTCCGCAATAATTTTCTCCAACTCCTCCTCACTCCTTCCCTCACTCAGCTCCTTCCAATAAAAGCTGATCAGCTTGAGCTCAGTTATTAATTTTTCTCTCTTGCTCATATTCGCTCTTCTGGAAAACCAAAATATATTTCCAAAACTTGATTTATAAATTCCTCCGCATATTCACCAGCAGAGCGCGACACAATTTTTTCTCGCCCTTCCTCTTTGACCCTAGCCTCTATTTGTCCTGCCTCGTGATTATAAAAAAGCTCCCGAAATGAAATCTGCTCTTGATCCAATTTTCGGTATTCTCCAGCTTCCCTCCGACTAATAAAAAGCGAGACAGATTCTTGATCCCCAAGATGTTCCCTTACCATTGAACTAGGAACTCCGAAAAAGAAAACAAATTTTTCTGTTCTCACTCCAGTCATCACAAAAGTTAGCTTGCAAAACCAGCTTAACTCCCGGGATTTTCCTTTACAAAGGTCAAGATACTTTTCAAAATCTATAATTTCATATTTGTTAAAATAGAAACCAAATTCCTTAAAAGCTTCTTTTTTTCTTCTTTGCTCAATCAACAAGTCCACCCGGTGTTTAAATTCACGCTGAAAATCCTCCATTTTCAATCTGAAAATATCATATTGATTTCTTAATCTTTTTTGAGCTATTTCAATGCCTTTATCCGCCAACTTCTCAGCCCATTTTTTTGCCCTTTCTTCCTCCCGGATCGCTCTTAAATACTCCCGGAGCGTGTCCATAATTCTTTCTATAATCAGCTCAATTAGCGCGCTAAGCTCTCGCTTCTGATGAGAGGCTTCTAACGCTTCATAATATCTGGGCCGGTCTTCTTTGCGAATGATGGCAATGGGATAACCTGCTCGCATCAGGATCAGATTCATTAAAAGCCGGGCGGTTCTGCCATTGCCATCAATAAAAGGATGAATCTCAACCAGTTTAGCATGAGCTATCGCTGACTTGATCACAGGATGACGCTCAATATCTGTTTCATACCACTGAAAAAATTTTTCCATCAATTCAGGAACCAGGAGCGGTTCTGGAGGAATAAATTCTGAACCGGAAATTCTTACCGCCTTCAATCTATATTTACCAGCATTTTCTTCATCAATACCTTTCAAAATTATTTGATGAATTTCCTTGATAACCCGCTCTTTTAACTCCTCATCTCCCCTCGCCAAATCCTCCAGATAATTGATGGCAAAGTTATAATTCATCGCTTCTAAATGTTCTCGCTGACTTTTTCCCCCAATAGTCAAACCCTCTCTAACAACCAACTCGGTTTCGGAAAGCGTAAGCGAATTTCCTTCTATGGCGTTGGAATGATAAATATGTTGAATCTTAAAATAATCCTTTACCCTTTCCAGAACAGATGTGTTCAATGGCCCTTCCTTATCCAAAATTTGTTTCTCTCTGTCAAGTTGCTCTAGTAAGATAAAAATGTCCTCATCAATCTGGTAGTTGTAATCATCATAGCCAACCATTTTAGCGCCTCCTTAATACACCCCGTATTTCTCGCTCGCTTTTATCATTGCCTTCACATTCTCAACCCTGGCATCATACGGCAAAGAGCACGCATTCGCAAGAATAAAACCGCCTCCCTCGCCAACTACCTCAATCAGCTTCTTGCAATGCGCCTCAACCTGCTCCGGGGTTCCAAAGCTCAAAAGCGATGCTGGAACATTGCCCATCAAAGCTGAATGGTCTCCCAGAATTTTTTTCCATTCAAAAATATCGTTCTGGTCATCCAGGTGATAAAGGCAGGCGCCTTTCGGAAATTCCCGGAAATAATGCGCCATTGGTGTCCAGTTCCCGTCCAGATGAATCACAGGCGTGAACCCAGCGCTAATCACAGCCATAACCTCTTTATAAAAATACTCCCAGGCAAATTCCTCAAACATCCTCGGAGAGATATAACTCGCGCTCGCCCGGTTCGCTCCGATCAAAATGGTCTTGCTATCTCCTCCGGGCGTTTGCTCAACCTGGCGCGCGAGATTCAGCCCGATCGCAATAAGGTCATCCACCATCCAACTGCATACCTCTTTCAATTTTTCAGGGCAGTCATAAAAATCCATCAGATAGCCTTTTAATCCGCGCAGGTTCGCAATGATGTCATTCGGAAGATTGATCAAACTCAACGCATAGCGAAACAAGCCTCGCTCCTTGACTATCTGGTCCGCAGGCGCGCTCGCTTGCGACATCTTAATCGCTTTGCTAAAAAAATCGTTCAGGCTGGGATGGTCTGGACGCATAAAATAAAGCAAGCCCTTTTGCATCAAAAGGTCATATTGCTCCGCTGAGATAATCTCATCCTCAAGCATCTGCGGAACCTGGTCATCTCCGGGCAAAGGCAATCTCCAGTTAAAAAACCAGCTGGAATGAGCGTCCGGATAAGGAGCATAATAAAGAAAACCATACCCGCCTCCAAAAGCCATATCAGCGCCTTCATAAACCTCATAGCTCTTGACCAGAGCCTTGCCAGCTAAATCCGCATCATTGAACACATCCCCATAAGGCACACCCAGAACCTTTGCCGAATGCTCATTAACCTGCGGAGCAACAGGAACCCGGTCAGGCTTCTCAAGCCTGATTACGTTTCTGACTCTCTCTTTCGGAAGCATCTTGAAATCAGATTATAACCGCAAAAAGGCGGAGCAGGCAAAAGCAGTGGATAGTGGTCAGAGGTCAGTAGTCGGCATCCAGCTTGTCCACCATAGCCTCGGCGAAGGTGGATAGCCGGTAGCCAGGGATGGGGCAGATGTGAGAGCGTCTTCAAGCGCATCCCAAAGCTTTGCAAAACGCGGCTTTGGACTATATAATAAATCTGGAGGCATTGAATGGCAAAGGTTAAAGAAATGACTACTGATGAACTGGAGCAATTCATTGAGCAAAAGGTGGTTGAGCTTTTGGGCGACCCGGATTCCGGCTTGAAATTGAGGCCGGAATTCAAGCGGAAGCTCCAACTCCGACTGAAAAATACTGCCAAGAGAATTCCGCATTCGGAGGTCTTGAAAAAGTTTGGCTCGGGTTGAATGGACCTCCGACGCGCTGGATGATCTCCAAAAGTTAGACCAGCCTATCCGGAAACGAATCCTCAAAAAAATTTCCTGGTTCCAGGACCACTTCCAGTCCATTACCCCGGAACCCCTGTCCGGCGATCTGCAAGGAGCTTTTAAAATCCGGATCGGGGATTGGCGCGCAATCTATACCATTGAATCAGATGCTATCGTGAACCAGGCAATCGGGCATCGCAGAGAGATCTACAAGTTATAAAATTATTCTAGTGCCAAAACCACTCGCTCTTTGGGAAGCATCTTTCGGATTATTCTTTTACCACAGAGATAAAGAGAAGGCAAAGAGAGTGGGTAGTGAGCAGTGGTTAGTGGTCAGGAAGAAATTGGGTAAAGGGTCAGGATCATTGGCGCGAGTCGCCTCTGATTTGACAAGGTTTTAAGAAAATGCTAATTTTTAATCAAAGTAAAAATGCATTAATGAAAACTCTCTCTCTTTCTCTCTCTCTCTTGTATAGGTCTCTTCTTAGCGCAAAGCGAAAGCCATTAGCGAATAGCCAAAAGCAAATAGGGGCGCAGGCGCCCCTGCTGGCTACTGAATCCTGGCTACTGGCTACTTTATTAGAAGGAGACGAGTCTCTTGAATTCGCGGAATCTTTGAATGATGTCCGGGGGTTTTATCTGGAGTAGGCGTTTAAGTGAGAATTCCTGAACTGCGAAGCTGGCAAGGACTGAGCCGTAAATTGCGGCGCGTTTGACCTCTGCAAAAGAATGCTTTCCGGTTTTTGCAAGATAGCCCATAAATCCTCCTGCAAAGCTGTCTCCAGCGCCAGTTGGGTCTTTTACATCTTCAAGCGGATACGCTGGCGCGAAGAACACGCCCTGTTTATGAAAAACAGTTGCGCCGTGCTCACCTCGCTTGATCACTGCCGAGAGCAGTCCCAGGCTCAAGAGTTTTCTTCCGGCTTTGGCGAGAGAATACTCTCCTGTCAACATACGCGCCTCTTCATCGTTCAGCATCAGGATGTGCACGCGCGGGATGAGTTTTTCCAGCTCCTCTCTTGCAGTGTTTATCCATAGGTTCATAGTGTCTGCAACCACAAGTTTTGGAGATTTCACCTGGTCAAGAACCTTTATCTGCAGAGAAGGATGGATATTTGCGAGAAAAATGTAGCGAGTGTTTCTATAGCTCTCTGGCAGAACAGGAGAGAACCTGTCAAAGACATTAAGCTCTGTCTTGATGGTCTCGCGTTTATTCAGGTCTGTTAAATACTTTCCTTCCCAGCGAAAGGTTTTGCCTGCAAGTTTTTCCAGACCAGCGGTATCAATTTTTTTTAGCTGAAAAATTTTCTCAAATTGTTCTGGAAAATCATCTCCCACCACTCCCACAAGTTGCACAGGCGCAAAAAAGCTCGCTGAGACAGCTGAATAAGTAGCGGCGCCTCCCAGAACCTCAATCACTTTCCCTGCTGGAGACTCAATTGTATCCAGAGCAATAGAACCTACGATCAGGACTTTCATCTATTTTTTGCAGGTCTGTTAGTCCGGGATTTCCTTGCCAACCCTTTGCTCAATATAGTCAATAGCGTTCTGGATGGTTCGTATTTTTTCCAAATCCTTATCAGGAACTTCTATATTGAATTCGTCTTCCATAATCAAAACCAGTTCCCAGAGGTCCATAGAGCTTATTCCAAGGTCGTCAATAAATTGCGCCTCGGGAACCACCTTTTCCGGCTCCAGCTCCAGATGTTCAATAATCAACTGGATCACGCGGTCCTTAACCAGCATTTATTTAAACCTCCAACTCGCTCAATTTGAGTGTTCTCGTGTTGCGGACACTCTTATCCGCAGACAATAGATTTTATCAGAATTCATCCAAAAAACAATCCGCCATTTATATGTATTACCTGTCCTGTGATATAGCCAGAGCCTGGCAGAGATAAAAATCCCACAAGCTCCGCAACCTCTTCTGGCTTTCCCGGGCGTCCGATTGGGACCCGGGACAGGATTTGTTTCTTATGCTCTTCCGGGATTTTTGCAGTCATTTCTGTCTCAATCAAGCCAGGGGCAATAGCGTTCACGGTTATCTGAAAAGGCGCAAGCTCCAAAGCAAGCGAGCGTGTCAATCCAATCAAGCCTGCTTTGCTTGCGGAATAATTTGTCTGTCCCGCCTGACCGGTAAAAGCCACTACTGAGCTCAAGCTGATTATCCTTCCATAATGGTTCTTCACCATAATCCTGCTTACAGCGCGAGCGCAATTGAACGCACCAGTCAAATTAACAGAGAGAACCTCCAGCCAGTCCTCAGAACTCATTCTGGGCAAAATCTGGTCTCTGGTTATTCCAGCGTTATTGACGAGTATTTCCAGACCGCCGAGTTCCCTGCTGATTTTTTTTATTTCATCCTGAACCTGCTCATAATCCGCAACAGAGAATTTTGAAAAAAATCCAGCACCGCCTTTTTCTTCAATCAATCTGACTGTCTCTTTTCCAGTGGATTCGTTCACATCATTGACAACTATCTTTGCGCCCATCTCCGAGAGCTTTAAGGCAATGGCTCTGCCAATGCCCTGTCCTGCTCCTGTAATCAAGGCTCTTTGACCTGAAAGAGTTTTATTATTCATTGAAGCGCCTCCTGGATTAGTTTCAGGTCTGCTGTGCTCGCAAAATTTAAGACCGGTATCTCTGGTGATATTTTTTTTACCAGTCCCGCCAAAACCTTTCCCGGACCAATTTCAACAAAGAATTTTGGCTGAAAACTCTTCAATCTCTCTATGCACTCTGTCCATCTAACTGGATTAACCACCTGCTTGACCAGAATATCTTTTGCGGATTCAGGACCCGGATACTCCTTTGCCTCCAGATTAGAGATGACTGGAAAGCGGAACTGGTGAAAGGTTATATTTGAAAGCGAAATCGCGAGACCATCAGCCGCGGCTTGCATCAATGGACTATGGAACGCGGCGCTTACTTTCAGACGGATGCCTTTTGCCTTTCTCTGCCTTAACAACTCCTGCGCCCTTTCCAGAGCGGAATTTGTGCCTGAGATAACCACCTGGCTAGGCGCATTGAAATTAGCAGGAACCAAAACCTCGCCTCGCGCCGCATCCTGGCATAGCTTTTCCACATCTTCCGCGCTTAGACCCATCACTGCCATCATTCCGCCCTGATTTGCCTTTCCAGCTTGTGCCATCAGCTCCCCGCGTTTGCGGGTTAGCTTCAAGCCATCTTCAAAATCCAGTGCGCGTGCGCATACCAGCGCGCTATACTCGCCCAGGCTATGTCCTGCAGATGCAACTGGAGAAAAATTCAATTCGCGTGAAAGAATCTCAAACCCGATGCAGGAGATTAAGAGCAGACACGGTTGAGTGTTTTCAGTGCGGGTCAACTCATCCTCTGGTCCCTCAAAGCAAAGTCTTGCAAAGTCCAGGTTCAAGCTCTGGCTCGCTGATTCAAGCATCTCTCTCGCATAGCTGAAATCCCTGACCCACTCTTTGCCCATTCCCGGGAACTGGGAGCCTTGTCCCGGAAACAGCGCAATCAATGTCATTTCCTCTCCTTAAATCAGGCTCTGATTGAAAAAGTCCAGTTTTAGACTTCCTCAACCTCCTTCACAGGCCTGCCTTTGTAATATCCGCAATGCGGGCAGACGCGGTGAGGAAGGATTTTTTCCGCACAATTCGGACAGGTCGCTAGATTGGGCAACACGAGATGATGATGCGCCCTGCGCTTATTCCGTCTTGACTTGCTGGTTCGTTTTTTAGGAACTGGCATAAGTTTAACCTCTCATAAAAAATTTGGGATATTGTAATCAATTATTTCTGCACTTTCAACTTGCGCAAAACCGCAAGCCTTGGGTCTCCCTCTTCCCTGATGCAACGACAATCCTCCTCATTCAAATTACATCCGCAACCCGGACATATTCCTTTGCAATCCTGCCTGCACAAAAACTGGATCGGAACCTCAAGCGCAATCTGCTCCTGAAAATAAGGAGTGAGGTCCAGCTCAGGTCCCTGAAAATAACTATGATTGAAATCATCCGGGGTCAGCATCTTCTCAATCTCCGTGTATCGTTCTGTTCCCTGCATCAGCACTAGGTCAAATTCAGAATCTATCAGGTAGTCCATTTCCTGTCCGCATCTTGAGCAGAGCGTATGAAGCGTGAGCTTGACAGCTCCGCGCAGATGAAGGTTGTTGCCCTCTTTACGCAGGATTCCTGAAAGCTTGATCCGGTCTCGCACATAGCAGACATCATTCTCGCGAGTGTATTCCGGGATATTGCTCAGCCAGCTACGGTCAAATTCCTCATTGATCTCAACCCCTGCTTCGCCTATATTTTCTATATTTATTACTAAACTCATTGGCAGGCTCCTTTTTCTGGCAGGTTTTTATTGTATTTTGACACAAAAATTTCTGTTGTCAAATCAAGGAATTTTATGTTTCCTTAATTAAAATCCTTAAAACCAGAAATCAAAAAACAAATTCTCCTCTTTCCACCTTGCCTCCTGGATAAACTCGTCCCAATTTATCTCTTCATCCCTTTTGCGCATAAAATCAAACCCGTTAGATCCCCTCCTCAATCCCCTTTGCCTGCTAACAATGTCCTTGCGCATTACAGCCTAGAACAATCTCCAGACAAATGGTCACAGGAATCGCTCAAAACGCTCTTTATCCGCTTTGCACACAGGACATTCCAGCGGTGGCTTTTCCCTGGCGCATAAATATCCGCAGACCTTGCACCTCCAGACCGGATACTTTAGTTTCATATCTCCAGAAAAGCTTGATCCGTCTTCTGTAGCGCTTTTGGCTTGAAATTGAGGTCTTTTTGAAGGGGCAACAGCTCTGCGCTCCGGGATAGACCCGATGCTTTTTTTGCCTTCAACAACTTCTCTGGACACATATAGCCCGCAATAGCAGGTGCCATAATCTTCCAGGTCAGGGTCTCTATAGTCGCACGGGCAAATAATATCTAAATCCTCCTGCTTATTCCCCTCTGCCAGCCTACAAGGACAAGCCATATAACCGTATCGCTTCATATTAGTAAGCAATCCCCGAACCAAATCCATAGTCAATTCTCGGTCAGGGTTTAGATGATACCCTCCTGCCTCAGCATCCTGAGCCAGCTTCTGATAAAGCTGATCAAGCTCTTGCTCAAACTCCCTGTCTCTATCGCTCATTTCTCCAAGCTCTCCTCAATGTATTTTGTTCGTGCCGCGGATACTGCTGTCCGCACACCGCTTTTAATGTGCAAGCGGATTTAGTCGCGACTTCTGTAATCTCATTTCCCTAGCGCCCTCTTGATCTGCTCATCCTTAAAACCCACGATACATTCCCGGTCATTTAAAACCAATGTCGGGAACGAGCACTGCGGATTCCATTTTTCAACCTCCTTCATTATTCCAGCTTTTTCTTCGCCACTAAGCTGGTCAACATCCACATACCAGTACTCAACCCCGAGCTCGTTCAATAACATCTTGGTCTTTTTGCACCAGCCACAGGTGCTCAGCGCATAAAGAATAACCTTTCCTCTATTCTCTCCATTAACCTTTTTCATCTCCATTTCTCTACTCCCTTCTTGTCTTTTTGATGCCTGAATTTTTGCTCTATTGCCTCATATCTTTAAGATAAGTCCTCTTTCCCCGATTGCTAATACTATATTGCTCCGAGCAAAACACCCTCTTAAATCCGCACAGAAACCAGCCAGTGCTTTTTTGGAAAAAAATACATAATAACATGGTATCCCTTATGTCGTTTTTTGTCCAGATTTTGTGTAAAGAGTTCATCTAAAAAAACTGGATGCGGATTGACAATTTCTTTTGAGATATTTGGGTCTCGCAAATGAATAATCCCCCAGGGGTCTGATTATTTTTGCAGGAGTTTTTCCGGACGGAATTAAATCAGAGGGTATAAGCGCCTGCTTTGTTTAGAAAATCCCCTCTTCCCTCAAATTCTCCTACCTCATAAAACTCATCCTCAATAGATGAGTTTTCTTGATATTTTGACAGAGGTTATAGTTGACATAATTTTAACCTGTGTGCGCTTGCTTATTTGCGCAGAAATAATTTATAATTCCAGAGTCAGGAGGAGAATCAGATGCGGTTTGTATGGTTTTTTGTTATTTTCGCGGGTATGGCGGTTTCATTTTCGCTGAAATCAATGAGCAAAAGCCCTTACGCAAAATTAAGTGAGCTTGAGTTGAATCGTGTTGAGCTCAAGGGAGGGTTCTGGGGAGAGAAGCGGGAACAATTATGGAAAACTGTTCTTCGCTATCAATGGACTCAGATGGAATCGCATAATGATGTTAACAATTTTCGCATTCTAGCTGGAGAGAAGAATGGGGTACATCTTGGACCGGTTTATCTGGACTCAGACCTTTACAAATGGCTGGAAGCGGCGTGTTATGTGAGCGGGAAGCATCCAGAGGATGAGTGGCTTTCAGCAAGGATTTCTGAATTGAGCGGATTATTTGCAAAGGTGCAGATGCCTGACGGATATATCAACACTTATTATCAGAGCTTTGCTCCGGAGCGTAGATGGACCAATCTGGTGATGAACCACGAGTTGTATTGTTCGGGGCATTTGATTGAAGCTGGGGTAGCGCATAAGGAAGCTACAGGCAGAGATGAGTTATTAAGTATTGCGATTAAACTTGCTGATCATATTGATTCGGTTTTTGGACCTGGAAAAAATCCGGGAGTGCCGGGCCACGAGGAGATAGAGCTTGCGCTCATCAGGCTTTATCGTGAGACTGGAGAGAAAAGGTATCTTGAGCTCGCAAGCCATTTCATTCATCAAAGGGGCAGATACACCAGATACCCGCAGGCATTGCTCAATTCTCTCAAAGACCAGTCAGAGCTTTCTAAAATTGTGAATGAGAAACGGGCTCCTTATTTGAACAAAGCGCCCAAAGCTGGGAGCGCCGCGGGATATATTATTGGAGGAGCGGTCTTTGATCCGCGTATCCCCTGGTCATTTTTTTCCGGGAAGTATTTTCAGGATGATAAACCTTTTGTTGAGATGAGCGTTGCTGAGGGGCACGCGGTTCGCGCAATGTATTTCTTTACAGGCGCGACTGATGTTTATCTTGAGACTGGAGAGGCTCAACTTCTGGAGTCCGCTGAAAGGATCTGGGATAATACCATTAGCAAGCGGACTTACATTACAGGCGGAATGGGCGCGCTTCCGGTGATTGAGGGTTTTGGCAGGGATTACGAGCTTCCGAACCGCTCTTACACTGAGACCTGCGCCGGGATTGGAAGTTTTTTCTGGAACTGGCGAATGTTGAGAGCAACCGCAGACGCTAAATACGCGGACTTGATGGAGAGAACCTTATACAATGCAATTCTGCCTGCTATTTCTCTGGATGGGACTAAATACTTTTACCAGAATCCATTGGCAAGTTTTGGTCACGACCAGCGCCAGCCCTGGTATGGATGTGCGTGCTGTCCGCCCAATATCGCCAGGCTGTTTGGCTCTCTGGAACGCTATCTTTATTCTGAGAGCGATGCAGGCATCTGGTTTCATCAATATATTAGCGGTTCTGCTGAATTCAAAATTAAAGGGCAAAAGGTAAAAACTAATCTGGAAAGCGGTTTTCCTTTTCAAGGGGATGTGAAAATTAAATTAAATATGGACAAGCCGGGTTTGTTTTCAATAATGCTCCGTATTCCAGAATGGGCAAAGAGCGTCAGCGTATCCATCAACAATGAAACGATTAGCAAAGAGCCAGAGCCTGGAACTTATTTAAAAATTTCCAGAGAATGGAAAGATGGAGATGAGATCAGGCTCAATTTTGCGATGGAGATTATGCTGATTGAATCTCCTCCTGAGGTCAAGAATAATCTGGGTAAAGTGGCTATTAAAAGAGGTCCTTTGATTTACTGCCTTGAGGATAAAGATAATCCCGGAATCAATGTTCATCGGGCAGTGCTCTTAAAATCTCAAAAGTTATCCAGTGAGCTAACCAGTAATTTTCCCGGAGGAGTGGTCCTGATTAAAGGCAAAACCGTGAATGGCAAGAATTTCACTGCTATTCCATACTATCTCTGGTCTAATAGGGGACCATCTGATATGGAAATCTGGATTAAGGCGAATTGATGAAAATTCCAGCGTGAAATAAATTAGACCGGCAGGATAAATGCTTAAGCTGGAGCAGATTGCATTGGAGATTGGCTCGCGGGAGATTTTCTCCGGAGTCAATCTTGAGGTTAAGCCTGAGGAATCGGTTGCTATAATCGGACCAAGTGGCGCGGGAAAAACATTGCTGTTGAAAGTCGCGTGTGGCTTGATCCCTGCGACCCGCGGAAGGGTTTTTCTTTTTGGACAGGATTTGAGCAAAGTCAGCTTCAGAGAAAAACAGCATCTTCTGCAAAAACTGGGTTTTTCTTTTCAGCAGTCAGCATTGTTTGATTTTTTGAATCTGGAATCCAATCTCGCTTTTCCATTAAAGGAAGGCTTTGACCTTCCGGACCAGGAGATCAAACAGCGAGTTGTTTCTCTTGCAAAAGAGCTTGGGCTTATAGACGCAATTAGAAAGATGCCGGGCGAGTTGTCAGGCGGAATGAAGAAGCGTGTTAGTCTGGGTCGTGCAATTATTCATCATCCCAGATTGCTTTTCTGCGATGACCCGACCGGTGGTCTGGACCCGATCACTGCTATGCAAATTACAGATTTGATTCTTAATCTCAGGCAAAAGATCAAATTTTCTCTCATCCTGGTGAGCAATGAGTCCAGCGTTATCCGAAAGCTCTCAGACCGGGTTTATCTTTTGTATCAGGCCTCTCTTCGGGAGGTTGGCTCAGCCAGAGGATTAGAATTCAAGCAGGAAAAGGAATGGGACGAACTATCCGGGGAGTATCAATGATTGAATTCAAGAAGGTCTGGAAAAAATTTGGAGAACAGGTTGTGCTTCGTGACCTGAGCTTGAAGATAGAGACTGGCGAAATTTTTTTCATCCTCGGAAGAACAGGAGCTGGCAAGACGGTTTTAATCCGGATGCTTGTTGGTTTATTGAAGCCGGATGCTGGCGAGGTGTGGCTCAGTGGAGAGCGGGTGGACTTATTAAATGAGGAGCAATTACGAGCGGTGCGGAAAAAATGCGGAATGATTTTTCAGTCTCCCACGCTTTTTGACAGCATCACGGTTTTTGAAAATATCGCGTTTGGTTTGCGGAGGCATTTTAATTTAAGAGAATCAGAGATTGAGGAGCGCGTGCTGGAATTGCTCAGGCTGGTTCATCTGGAGCCAGAGGTTTCTGGTCTTCTTCCATCTGAATTGAGCTTTGGAATGCAGAAGCGAGTTAGCCTGGCAAGAGCCATTGCTCTTTCTCCGAGCTATCTTCTTTATGATGAGCCAACCACAGGTCTTGACCCGTTCACAGCTAGGCAGATCAATCAGCTTATTCTGGAGCTTAAACAAAAGCTGGGCATTACCAGCATCGTGGTAAGCCATGACCTGGAGAGTATGCGCTCTGTTTCAGACCGAGTGGGGCTTCTTGAGAACGGAAACTTTTTACTAATCGCTCCTCCTGCGGAATTTGAGAAGAGCGCAGACCCTTTTGTGCGAAAGTTTCTGGAGGCGTGCTGATGTTAGCGAGGCTCCTGAACATTTTCAGTCTGGGCATTTTTCAAAGTCTGGGAAAAATTCTCTTAAGCCTCTGGGAGATGATTGAAGGTGTTGGAGCCAGGGCGATTTTTTTCTGGGACATTATTACAAAAATCTGGAAGCGTCCATTTGAGGTTCGGGAATTTCTGCTACAGCTTTATCTGGTTGGAGTTCAAAGCCTGGCGATTGTAGCGGTAAGCGGATTTTTTGTTGGAGGAATTGTCGCGCTTCAATTTAGTTATGCGCTGGGGCTTTTTGGCGCTCAGGTTTATCTAGGAGGAGTTACCACCTCAGGCTTGCTCCGGGAAGTTGGACCGGTTCTTGTGGCGATTATGATCACTGGCAGAATTGGCGCATTTATAGCCGCGGAGCTTGGCACTATGAAGGTTACAGGACAGGCAGAGGCAATCCAGTGTCTTGGTCTGGACCCGATTCAGGTTTTAGTTGTGCCGAGATTTCTAGCAGTGGTGATTATGATTTTCCTGCTCACTATTTTTGGCCTTCTGGTCAGCCTTGTTGGAGGCGCTCTCGTGTCTTTTTTTATGCTGGATGTGAGCATAAGCTATTATCTGGTTTATCTGCTCAAGCTGACAACTGTCTGGGCGTTTTTGAACGGGATGATCAAAAGTTTTTTATTCGGAATCCTGGTTGGTTTGCTCAGTTGCTATGAGGGATATAACGCGGAGCAAGGCGCAGAAGGCGTGGGAAGAGCAGTGAACAGAACATTAGTTTATGCCTCTGTTGTGGTTTTCCTCACAGACTACATCGTTGCCGCTATCGCATCTCTCACTTTCACTTTAGCTCAAGAAATAGAATTTCCGTTCGGGAGTTAAAATTGAGCGACTGGGTTAAATCAAATGTTAAAAACGCTTTTTTAAGAGCGATTCTCATTGCTCTCCTGGACATCCTCTATATTGCCCGTCTTGGTTTAACATTTGAAAGCATTGGCAGAAACCTGCTCCGGTTTCTGGAGGTTGTGGGAGGGATTTTCGGATTGCATATCCGAAGCCTGTTTCTCCTTTTCCTTCCTCCTTATCGCTTCAGGGAGATGCTCCGGCAAATGGTTATTGCTGGCTGGCAGAGCATTCCGCTTATTGCCATTGTGCTTGGTTTTATTGGTTTGATCACGGTTTTGGAGCTTGATTTCCAGCTATCACGCGTGGTGGGAAACACGGATTATGTGCCCGGATTCGCCGGGATTCTTATCTTCCGGGAATTCGGTCCCACGGTTGTTGCCGCAATGCTTGCGGCAAGAGTGGGCGCTGGCTGGTCTGCTGAAATAGGAAATATGAAGATAACAGAACAGATTGACGCAATGCTTCTTGCCGGGGTTAATCCAGTGAAGTATCTTGTTGTCCCAAGAGTTGTTGCGAGCGCCGCGATGTTGTTCGCAATGAGCGTGCTCGGGGCAAGTGTGGCTTTTTTTGCTGGCTGGGTGGTGAGCCGTGCGGATTTTAGCTTCTGGGCGTATTACGCGATGATGGCTAAATTTGTGAAGCTCGCAGACATAGGCGCTTTATTCACCAAGGCTCTGGTCTTCTCGCCTGTCATTCCTGTCACTGCATCCTGGTACGGGTTTCGGGCGCAGGGCGGAGCAAGAGGCGTTGGCGAAGCAACCACCAAAGCAGTTGTCACATCCATTCTCATAATCATACTTCTTGACTTTATGCTCAATGCCCTCTCTCAAAAATTGCTCAGAACAGTGTTATAATGATATAATAAAAAAACTATGGCACGATTCAGTTTAGAAGTGAAGGTTGGCGTGGTGGTCAGTATCACCATTGCGCTCATACTCGCCTTTCTCTTCTTCCTCGGACAATACAACCCATTTACAAAAAGCTATCGGCTAAATGTCCTTTACAATTTCGCTGGAGGAATTGAGCTTGGCTCCCCGGTAAGGGTTGCTGGAGTCAAAGTAGGAAAGGTTGAGCAGATTCGTTTCTTTGAGCCAGGAAAAACCTTCAATAATGAGCCAGTGTCCATCTCCATTCGGCTACAGATTGACCGAAGAGCACAGCAATTGATCCGAGAGGACTCCAAATTCTACATCAATATGGCTGGAATCATCGGAGAGAAATATATTGAGATCACTCCTGGAACCGATTATGCAAAGGTTCTGGAGAACAACGCCACTGTCCGTGGAATAGACCCTCCAAGAATTGACCAGTTTTTAAGCCAGGGATATGACATCTTTGAAAGACTGAACAAGAAGTATCAATCTCTTTCAGAGGAAGACAAACAGAAATTCCGGGCTTTATTTGAGAATATGGTCAGTCTCACGGAAAACCTCTCAAAACTCGGTGAGCAGAGCGGAGAATTAACTGAACTCGCTCATAATTTGAACGCGGTTCTGACTGTTATTGCTCCGAAGAATGAGAAGGAGAAGAAGGAGCTCAAGGAGAAGCTCACAAAACTCTCCGAAACGCTGGACCATATTTATCAGACCAGTCAGACCCTTGAGAGGACAAGCGCAAAGCTGGAGAAAGAATTGCAGGGATTTGACAAAAAGGCTCTGGAAAAAACCATCCGACAGATTCTTCAGCAAGAAGGCATTACCATCAATGTAGGAACAGTGATTGGCAAGCCCAAATATCCTCAAACCTCTCCCGGAGAAACTGCCCAACCACCTCAGAGCAAATAAAAGGCTAAACCAAAAGACTCGCGTGCACACTGACACTATTGAGAGCGCGGCAAGCACTCTTGCGAGGGGCGCAAGCACTCCTGCAAGGGACGCAGTCCCTTAACCCGCTTTTTAAAAAGAAAAGCACTGATGCCACGGATTCGGTGCAGGTGAAAACCTGCCAAAGACCAATTCTATCAATGCCGGGGGCTGGTAATTAGCAGGTTTGCATTTCTAAAATGCTTCTGCTGTTCCGCTTCCTCCACTGTTGAAGCCCAAGACCGGAAGCGTTGACCTCCATCAAGCTTGCGCCCGAACCGCAAGATGTTTTGCTGTGAACCGCTCCTGAATCTAATGGTCCTTGAGGCTTGAAAACCGGTTCAGAAAGAAGGAAGGTTGAGCCGAAACGCGGTGCAGACGATTAGCCTGCCTGGCGTTAAGTCTCTTCCTTCCAAGCATTCAGAACCGGTCAAGGGCTGTGCCCTTACCTTGGCTCTAGCGCGCATCGTTGTATCTGTGAGCTTCTTGCGCCGAGGTCCCAATAACGCAAACCCAATGAGTCGCTCCTGACTTAAGTCAAAAGCGAACAATGTTGTCAAAAGAACCACTGGATAATATACGATTGAAAAAGCATTTTTCAAGACTTTGTTCGGTATAGCCGAACAGATTTTTTTGTTTTAATATCAATAAGTTAGACTATCGGGATTCCGAATTCGGAAGGATTTCACAATTAGACAAAGAATCCCCACCAGTGCTACTCTTATGATGTGCCTCCCAAGCACCCCTCCCAGTTTCTCTGCCCCTATTTTCCCAGACAAGTTCCTTATTGCATCTGAGATAAAGGTGCTCATTTTCTTTTCTTTTGCCTTTGCATCTACCGCTGTTAAGTATTATCCATCCCCTCTGCCCAGTTTTTCGCGATTAGTTCTGCTTGTTTCAGGACTGTTTCAGTGGCTTTTTTCTCCTTATCCGGGGGATAGCCATATTTTCTTAAAATCCTTTTCACCTTTAAGCGGATCTCTGCTTGCACGCTCTCCCTTTGAGTCCAGTCTATGGTAACACTCTTTCTAATTGTTTCGGTTAATTCTAAAGCAATTTTCCTTAAAGTCTCATCCCCCAGAATTTTAACCGCGCTATCATTTACTTCCAAAGCATCATAGAAAGCTATTTCATCCTCGCTCAAATTTAATAGTTTGCCCCGGTTTTTCTCTTCCCTTATTTTTCTCGCCAGCTCTATCAATTCTTCAATAACCTGTGCGGCTTCTATGGTTCTATTGATATATCTCTTTATGGTTTTATCTAACATTTCTGCAAAAGAATTTCCTTGAACAAGATTTCTTTTAGAAATTATTTTAATTTCATCCATCAATAATTTTTTAAGAGCCTCAAACGCTAAATTTTTCTGAGGCATCTCCCTAACTTCTGCAAGAAAGCCCTCGGAAAGGATGGATAATTCCGGCTTTTTTACGCCAGCTGCTTCAAAAATATCTATGATGCGGTCTGAAATTACAGCCTTTGACAAAATCTGCTTAATCGCTCCCTCAAGTATATCTTCGCTTTGCTTTTTGGTCCCAAGGGTTTTAGTCATTGTGGATTTTATAGCCTGGAAGAATCCCACTTCCTCTTTTATCGCCATTGCTTTCTCGTGGGGAACAGATAAAGAAAATGCTTTTACCAAGGCAGTGGTCTCTCTTTCAAATCTTTCCTTTTTACCCTCCTCTTTTAAAATATGTTCCATTGCCTCAGGAATAAAATAAACCCTTTCCTCTGGCTTAAGCTCAAAAAACTTTTTATAGTTAAACCCATAAAACATATCTTTAACAACCTCGTATTTCTCAAGCATTATTCTAACAGCTTGCTCCTGGTCAAAAGTCGGTTTTCCTTGTCCTCCACTCTCAGTATAGTCCCTCAAAGCCTTCTTAAGCTCCGCACCTACTCCCATATAATCAACTATTAAACCGCCTTCCTTCCCAGGATAAACCCTATTTACTCTTGCTATTGCCTGCATCAAGGTATGCCCCTGCATTGGCTTATCCAGATACATTGTATGAAGCGAAGGCGCGTCAAATCCAGTCAGGAACATATCCCGGACAATAAGCATTTTTAATTCATTCTTCGGGTCTTTAAAATTATCCCCGATTTCCTTTCTTCTGGGTTTATTCCGAATATGCTCCTGCCATTCTTTTGGGTCAGACGCAGAACCTGTCATAACAACTTTGATGAAACCTTTATCGTCATTTTCATTATACCAGTTAGGTCTTAATTTGATTATTTCATTATGCAAGTCAACGCAAATTCTTCTTGACATACAAACCACCATAGCCTTCCCATCCAGAACTGATAATCTCTCTTCAAAATGATTTACAATATCCTCTGCTATTTTTTTAATCCGATTAGGAGCGCCTGCGACCTTCTCCAACTGCGCCCATTTTCGCTTCAGCCTCTCTTTGCCCTCTACCTCTTCTCCTTCAGTGACTTCCTCAAATTCCTTATCTATCTTTGGTCTTTCCTCTGGCTTTAACTCTAATTTCGCTAACCTGCTCTCATAATAAATTCTTACAGTTGCGCCATCATTCACCGCTTGCTCAATATCGTAGACATCTACATATTTTCCAAATACCCTTGGCGTGGAGCGGTCTACTTTTTCTATCGGAGTTCCTGTAAAACCAATAAATGAAGCATTGGGCAAAGCATCCCTTAAGTATTTTGCATACCCATAAGTTATCAGGCTCTTATCCTTTTTGTTTAAAACCTTAGCAGAAAATCCATACTGGCTCCTGTGAGCCTCATCCGCAATAACCACAATGTTATCCCTCTCTGATAAAACCGGATATTTAGTCCGGTCTTGCTCTGGAAAAAATTTTTGAATAGTGGTAAAAATCACTCCACCTGAAGACACTTTTAATAATTCCTGCAACTCTTTCCTGGAATTAGCCTGAACAGGCTTCTGTCTTAAAATGTCCTGACATCTAGCAAAGGTCTCAAATAATTGGTCATCCAGGTCGTTTCTATCTGTCAAAACTACAATGGTCGGATTATCTAATTCCTGAATCAGCTTTCCTGCATAAAAAATCATTGTTAAACTTTTTCCAGACCCCTGAGTGTGCCAGACAATCCCTGCTTTCTTGTTTGCCTTTCTTGCTTTTATGGTGGATTCCAGGGCTTTATTAGCCGCCCAATACTGATGATACGCAGATAATTTCTTCCTGGTCTCCTTGTCCTTTTCAAAAACAATAAAATTTCTACATATATCCAATAGCCTTTTCTTATCGCACATCCCCCTTAACAAAACCTCTATCTCTGGCAGTCCCTTTCCCGGCTTCTCTCCATCAATGGTCTTCCATTGCATAAACCGCTCTTGCTCAGATGTTATGGTCCCTGCCCTTGCCTCTAAACCATCACTTATTATCAAGACCTCATTGTATTTGAATAAAGAAGGTATCTTTTCCATTTTTGTTTGATGGTCATTGTAAGCTTTCCAGATATCCGCTTGCTCATCCGCAGGATTTTTTAATTCAATAACCACTAACGGAATGCCATTTACAAACAAAACCACATCCGGTCTTCTCTCATTATTATCCTCAATAACCGTAAACTGGTTCACTGCCAGAAAATCGTTCTCTTCTGGATTTTGAAAATCAAATAGCCAGACCTTTTTATGCCTCTCATCCTTTACCGGAATATCCAAGCCATTAACCAGCAATTTATGGAAATTCTCATTATCCACAATCAGGTTCTGGCTCTCTATCCTTAAAGGAATATCCAAGCCATTAACCAGCAATTTATGGAAATTCTCATTATCCACAATCAGGTTCTGGCTCTCTATCCTTAAAACCTCTTTTATAGCCTGCTCCCTTACCTCTTCAGAAACTTCCGGATTTATCCTTTTCAATGCCTGCCTCAATCTCTCAACAAGCACAACCTCTTTGTAATCATTCCTTAAAGCTAAAGCCCCACCAGGTAAGTAAGCCTCATTATCTCCTCTTATCACCTCATACCCGAGCCTTCCAAGTATGGTCAAAACAGTTTCTTCAACATCAGATTCTGCTATGGCTTTTCTCATTTTCCAACCTCTTCAGGCACCCTTATTTTCCCAGACATAAGTTTTGGCAGGAGAGAGTCGCGGACAGCTGATAAAATAATGTTTTGTTCTAAATTCTCAAATAGTCTTGTATGGATAATAGTACTTATTTTATTAAATTTATCCATTATTTTTTTATCTGGAATAACAAATGTTATGTTTTCAATATCAGAATTACTTATATTCCCTTGTGCACTACTTGCTGAAGAAATTCCTTTTATAAGTGACTGACAATAATCTGATTTTAAAAATAAATAAATAAAATATTTGTAATCTGAAACAACCTTCCCGACTCGTTGATTTAGTAATAATGGATTTTCGATTTTTGGTAATATTCCAACTTTTCCTATTTCCGCCCCAGTCATAGCTATAATTATATCGCCAGAATATAGATAAAATTTCTTGTTTGTCTTCGCGAAAACTTCATTCGAAATAAAATCTTCAAAATCTAAATTAACTACTCCTGATTTATCAATATTTTTTATTTTAATTAGTCCAACTCCTTCTTTCACAAAATCTGAACTTTTAAATGCAAATCCTGGTTGGATTCTCCCAATTTCCCCAATCTTCCCAACCCTCCACCCCTTCGGTATCTCTTTTCCTAATTCCTCATTATAAACCATTTCTCCGCCAGAGGATTTGTAGGGCTTGCCTTTTTCATTAGGGAATTCAAAGTCAACAAACCAGTGCTTGAAAATCGCCTGACCAATTGCCTCAAGTGTTCTGTTCATCTGCTGGTTGAGTTCTATTTTAGCGTCAAGGTCAGAAAGGATTTTGGTTATTTGCTTTCTCTCCTTTTCATTTTTAGGCCATAAAATCTGAATTTGATTAAGATTCCTCTGACTTAGTTTTGGTTGCACTGCTCCAGTTATAAATGGAATTATGTTTATATTTTTTAACTGATAGAAAAGATATAAGGTATCTTCTCTTTTTTTACATCTGAGCACATGAGAATGATTGCTGACCCAAAACCTTCCTTGAGCTATTTGGACCATTGGTTTTGAACCGTCTGAAGTTACAGTTCCATCTTCAGCAATCAATAAAAAGCATCCATCATATATAAAATCATTAACATAGTCTATTATGCTAGCAGCCCCGTAATATGGATATTTGCCCTGCATTTTCTTTCGCTCTGCGGAACTGAGCGGTTTTCTTAAACTATCAAAATTTTCTGCTATTTCTGGAATGAACTTTACTTCCCACTCTTCCGGAATCACTCCTATTTCAGTTTTTTTGAATTTGGATTTCATTTACTAAATTCTCCACCTGAAATTTTAAGCAAAGCGTTTTTTTCTCATAGTTATAATCCTTTATCTAGCGCTCCTTTCCCAATGTCCACCTTTGTCAGGTCCGACTCTTTTTATGATTCCTTCTTTCTTCAGAGCGCTTAGATGAAATTTTACTGCGCGGGAACTAATCCCAAGCTTTTGGGCGAGTTCAGCAATGGTAATCGCAGGGTTCTGCTCAATAAGTTCAATTATTTTCTGGGAAGTTTTCTGGGAAGTTTTCTGGGAAGCAGTTTCCCTGAAAATGGCGGTAGGCTTTTGGGCTGGTCTGTAAAAGATAATGTGGAAGTAGCCATTGGATTTGAATTTTGGTTTTTTAAGCCCAGCATCTGCTAAAGCGGATTTTATCCTCTGGATGCCCATTCCTACTCGCTCTACTTTATGGAGTCTGAAGAAAAGGTCCGAAATGAGCTCGTTTCTTCGGACAGACATTGTTCCAAAAGCCTTTCTTGGTAAGCCTCTGGGGAGTCCGCCGGGGTTGATAATTTCAAGTCTGTCATCGTAAATCTCAATAGTTACCTGTGTTCCTCTAATGCTATAATCCCGGTGCATAAGCGCATTAACCACAGCTTCACGGATCGCTTCCAATGGGATTTCGTAGATGTCCTCGCGATTGACTCCCTTTATTTCGCTTCTGACATTGAGGTGTTTTTTGATAAAGGTTATAGCCTCATTGAACTGGGTAAGAAGGTCGTCTTGCACATTCTGTCGGTCATATATGTGAAGCTTTTTGGTGCCCTTGTAAGCAAGAAGGGTTAATTGGGCTTGGGGTAGAAATTTATCCAGCTCTTTTGCGAAGAATAAAATTCCGGCATTTTTGACAAAGGATTTATCAGCAACTTTTAGACTCTGCAGAAAGTCAGCGCTTGAGATATTGCCCAGGCTGATACCCGCTTCCTTGATGAAGGCTTTAATTTTGGCTTTGGAGATATGGGCAAAGCTAAAACCCTTGACCGTCTTTTCCTCAAAAGGAAGGGGCTCGTATTCACTGAACATAACCCTGATTTCTTCATGGCTCATCTTTTGGGTGGTGGCATTAAGCCGTCGGAAGAAGCCGGAGCCACAGCTATAAGGTTTTTCAGTACCTTCTGATACTTCAATCAGCACGATTTGGTCCACTTGGGTCAAACTGACGGGAATCTCGGGTTTGCAGTTTCTTGCCAGGGAATTGATTTTGCTTTTGAGGTCATTGGTTAAACGCTCTCCAGTAATAGTTCCATCATCGCGCACGCCCAGCAAGATTGTCCCGCCTTTGGTATTGGCAAATGCTACGAGGTCTTCATCAATGCGTGGGGTGTATTTCTCCTTGAATTCAACAGTGAGTCCTTCGCCCTCGCGGATTAGTATTTTTAGTTTATTAAAATTCATCAAAATACAAGCTCCTTAAGGTTTTGTCTTATAATTTTTTCCAGTTTTGCAGACTCTTCAAATTGAGTTTCTAATTGCGAAACCAGCCTTTTCATTTTTTGCTCAAAGGCTTCTGTATCTTCTTCCTCTTCTTCAAATCCCACATATCTACCTGGTGTTAAAATCCATCCCTGCTTTCTGACCTCTTCTAATTTTGCGGATTTGCAGAAGCCGGGGATATCCTCATATTTTTTATTTTTAAGCTCTCCTCTCCAAGTATGGTAAGTGTCTGCGATTTTGCTGATTTCCTCATTTGTTAGCTCGCGATGTCTTCTATCAATCATTATTCCCATTTTTCTTGCATCTATAAAAAGAATTTCTCCTCTTCGGTCTCTGAACTTGTTATCCTTTCTATCTCTGGCAATGAACCAGAGGCAGGCTGGAATCATTGTGTTATAAAATAACTGGGAAGGCAGGGCAATGATGCAATCCACGATGTCCGCTTCTATGATATTTTTTCTTATCTCGCCTTCATTGGAGGTTGTGGAACTTAAAGAGCCATTAGCAAGGACAAATCCAGCAATTCCAGTTGGGGATAAATGATGGATAAAGTGCTGAACCCAGGCAAAGTTAGCATTGCCTTTTGGGGGAGTGCCAAATTTCCATCTAACATCATCCTGTAAAAGCTCTCCTCCCCAGTCAGAATCATTGAAAGGCGGATTAGCCAGGATAAAATCAGCTCTTAAATCTTTGAACTGGTCATCGTGGAAGGAATCTCCCCATTTGATATTAGCTTCTATGCCTCTAATAGCCAGGTTCATCTTGCAAAGGCGCCATGTGGTCTGGTTGCTTTCTTGTCCATAAATGGAAATATCTCCGATTTTGCCGCCGTGGGCTTCTACGAATTTTTCGCTCTGGACAAACATTCCTCCAGAGCCACAGCAAGGGTCAAAAATTCTGCCTCTATAAGGCTCTAACATCTGAACCAGTAGCTGGACAATGCATCTTGGGGTATAAAATTGCCCGCCTTTTTTTCCTTCTGCATCTGCGAACTGACCCAAAAAATACTCATAGACTCTGCCTAAAATATCTTTGCTTTGATTTTCCTTATCCCCCAAGCCTATGGTTCCGATTAAATCTATAAGTTCCCCTAATCTTTGTTTGTTTAATGCTGGTCTTGCGTAGATTTTTGGAAGAACACCTTTGAGGGAAGGATTATCTTTTTCTATGCTTTCCATTGCCTGGTCAATCAATTCTCCGATTTCTGGCTTTTTGGCGTTCTTTTCTAAATAGTCCCATCTGGCTTTGGGAGGCACCCAAAAGACCCTTTTGGAAATATATTCGTCCTTGTCTTCTGGGTCAGAGTTGGGGTCTGCTTTTAAATTTTGATAAAGCTCGTTGAAGGCATCAGAAATATATTTTAGGAAGATCAAACCAAGGACCACATGTTTATACTCTGCGGCGTCCATATTGCTTCTTAACTTATCAGCGGCTTGCCAGAGCTTTTGCTCAAAACCAAGATTTGCGCCATTATTAGACTTGCCTTTAGCCAATTTTTGTGCCTCCTTTTTTCATCAGGTTTTGGTTATTTGAAAGACTTTTGTTTTAAATAATTTTGCTTTTTGGTTTATTGTGTTCTGCTTCTGCACTTGCCTTTCTCTTCATCTCTTTTGCTTAAATCTCCCTCTCCTTTATCTATATCTTTACTGCCTTTTTAAGTCAAGTTGAAATTTTTGCTGACTTGCTAGGAAGCTATGAGATTGAGCGGTTGGGATTTTAGTCATTCTGGGTCAACCTGAGGAAGGGATTTTGGAAAAGGCTTGATGAAGTTTCTGGATTGAGACACTGCTAGTTCAAGCGCGTCAAACAGGTCATCGTGCTCGGATTCAGGGAACAGGATTAGCTCTTGAATCAACGCGTCTGCGTTCTGCCGCGGGAACATGACTATGCTGGTTTCTATTTTTGCCTGGAGCTGATACGCGCGGGAGATTTTGTCTTTGATGCGGGGCACAGACCTTACTGGCAGACCTTTTCGTCTAAGCTCCTGAGCAAAGGCTTCTTGATAACCATTATTCTCAACGCAAACCCTGAGCACAGGGGAATCCTCTTGATTATGCTTTTGGAATAGCTGGATGGTGGAGAGGATCTGGTTTTTAAACGAGAGCCGGTCGCGGAAAATATCTAACACATAAATTTTTCCGGTTTTTGGCTCCAAGCCAATAACAGCAACAGCAAAAAAATCTGCGTGTTCCTTTTCGCTGATTGCGAGATCAATTCCTATAATTTTTTCCAGGCGTTGCGGAAGCGCGTCATAGTATTTTATCCATTCTGGTTTGAAAATTGCTCCTTTCATCAACTCAATATCGTTCTGGTATTGCGAGTTAAAAATTGTGGAGCCTGCCTGTTTCCGTATTTCCAGAAGAAGGCTCAACGGGAATTTTTCTTCCCATAGCGAGGACTCGCGGTATCCATTTTTATTATCAATTGCGCGATATATCCAGTGAGAGCTGGCAAAATCGTTTGCAATGAGATGACCATAGAAGTCAAGATAATGATAGCGGGTTCCAATGATATGAAGCTCGGCATCAGGCTCAAGACATGGGAGAAGCGCCTTGTAGTACCATAGGACCAGTTTTTCGCGCTGATTCTGGCTTGCGGAGTTCTGCTCATCAACAACATCGTCCAGTATGATGAGATCATAATGTCTGGAGATGACCGGACCGAGTATTCCAAGCGCAGTGATGCTTGGCTCTTTTGCTTTAATGCGCCTGATTGAGAGATTGAGCTCATTCTCAGACCAGGGAGCGCCTGCAAGGTCTGGAAAATGCTTGCGGATAAAGGGATTGGTTTGCAGATGCGCCTTTATCTCTCGCAGAAACGCGCACGCCTGAGCAGATGTATTGGACACAATAAGTATTCTCAGGTCCGGGTTATTGAGAAGCCGCCATAGAGGATAAGCGATGGTGCAGATGGTTGATTTGCCGTGTCCGCGCGGGGCAAGGATAAGGCTCTTCTTATTCTGAATTTGAATATCAAGCCATTCCTTATGAAACCCCTCTAGCTTATAGCCCAGAACATCCTTGATAAAACTCTCAGGACAAACTAATTCCGCTGGCTTCTCATCCTCTTTTTGGATCAGGCGCTCCCATTCAATCAGCATCCCCTGAACATTTGTTCCCACTTTCTCCCTCCCTTTTAGAGACAAAGCCCTGATGATAATTTAGCATAATTATATTAAATAATTTATAATTTGCTATCTTAGATATTATAATACGCAGTTGCAGTGTCCGAGTTGGCTCATAAGCCCGGTTTCCTTCCAGACCCGCGCCTCTTCCAGGCATAGAGCGAGCTCCAGTTCAGGCTTGAGCCTGCGCGCGGTTTTGATTATGTGAGAATACATTTTCAGCCTTAGAGAAACCGGGTATCTTAGCCTGCCATCCCCAGCTTTTGCGCGCGTATCTATATTCTGTGAAATCTCGTTTTCTTTTCCAAGTTTTAATTCCATCAGCTTCTTGGCGTTTTGATAAATGCAAATCCCGCCAATGGTAAGGCGCTGAACAGGCGCTGAGCTTAAAAGCATTTCTACAAAATCCTCATAAATTTTTTCCCAGTTCTCAACAGGAATTACTGGCATAAGAACCGCGCGGACAGGATAGCCTTTTTGCGCGCATTTTTTCATTGCCTGTATTCGGTCCTCCACACAAGCCGCGTTTTCCTCAAAGCGCTCCGCAATCTCAGGAGGATTCAAGCTCCAGGAAAGTATGGTGCGCTGGTTATGCTCAAGATGAAGAAGCCTCTCCACTTCTGAGCTTTTTGTCAGGAGTATCTGCCTTGCGAATTTATGTTTTGCGAAAAACGGGATAAATATGCTGGAAAAGCCAGTAAGCGGGTCTAGCGATAGCCCGTCCTGGAGCTTGCCAAGATAAAACGCGCTTGGTCTTAAAAGCGCGTTTGCGATCCTGTCAATCTCTATAAGCATTTCCTCTATATTCAAATAAATCCTTACTGCTGGAGAATGCCAGAAGCTCAGCGTGCCAGCGAGATAACAATACCTGCAATCATAAAAACAAAACCCATACGGAGAAAAATGCCAGTAATTAGGACAGGCATTTCCTGTTTCATCGCTAAACCGCACCGCGCTTTTATGCACGCCAAAAACAAGAGAGCGCTTGCCCTGTTGATGCCTTTTGAGCTCATCCTTTTCCTGAAAATCAATCCTGTTATGTGCTATGTCCGGGCATTCAATTACCTTTGCCTCTGGATAGAGCGCGCAAATTTTTTCCACAAACCTCTGGCGCTCCTGCGATGATTGACTTCCCCGGGCAAGGAATATCTTGCTGAGCCGTAAAAATTGCGGTTTGCTGGGGTTGTGATGAGAAGATATTGAAGCGAATTCTGGAATTGCGCTAAAAAATCTTTGCATCATCTTTTATTATAGCATCATTTTTGATTACAGCCTCACAAATCCTCGCCAGCGCGCTTCCTGGTCTGAGCCCGGTTTCAGAGCGAGAGTTAAACAGATGAATCGCGCGCTCAATGCTTGCTTTTTCCTGCTCGCTCACGATGATTGAAAAAATTCTGTCTTTGAGCATCTCGCTCATCTCCCTCTCCAGCTTCTTCCGGGATTCCTCGCTTGTCTCAAGCTCAACAAGCTCCAGGCTCTCTTCAATCTCAACTCTATCAAAC
>Ga0207433_10002263_pt1 | contig 39449 bp, 36 predicted proteins | sample YelNatPaOPGAMG01_FD_187559 | JGI IMG/M metagenome (GOLD analysis project Ga0207433, IMG submission 187559) | Hot spring thermophilic microbial communities from Obsidian Pool, Yellowstone National Park, USA - OP-RAMG-01 (SPAdes) (version 3) | ecosystem: Environmental > Aquatic > Thermal springs...
AAGCTTGTGGAACTTGAGCATTTTGGTGTGTAGCATCCATCTTCACTTGGTATGGTCACTTCAGCTCCTGGGTCATTCTGCGGAAATAGATCATTGAAAATTAGCCAACCTAATTCGTCGCCACGCTTGGCTGTCAGAGCTTGTAAGGCTGCGGCATATTCAAGTTCTGAACCTCCACAACCACCAAATCTCCAAGCCATCATAACCGTTATGGCTACACAGTCTTCGACAGTGAAGGGTTCGATTGGCAAGAGCCCATCTGAGGTGACAGCTCCAGGAAGGTATTCTAAGGGAATCATCGAATAGTCACCGAATAGGGCTTTAACCTGGGCTTGGGTGATGTAAAGGTTTATCCCATCCACGTAGGCTTTCATCATTTCCTTTAAGCGTGCTTCTGGCTTGGTAGGCACCCACTTATCGTAAATTTCTCTAAGCTCTTCTCTACTGTAACCCCACTTTCTAATCTCGTAGTCTTCCTCTATTTTTGCTAACCCAAATTCTGCAAGGTTTCCAAAAGCTGATCTCCTAAACACATCCGCCTGCCAAAGCCTGTCCTGAGCCATCGCATAACCACAACCGAAGGCTAATCCTTCCTTAGACTTCGCGAAAACATGTGGAACACCGTAATTATCCCTAATTATGGTGACAAGTTCGCAGCCAAACTGAATGCTGGTTGCATTGTCACCTTTCACTGGAGCAATTGCATTAACAGAAAGCATTAAAAGCATCACAGTAAAAGCGACAACAATGCATATTTTAGGCATTTTTCTCCTCATCAAAATCCTCTCCCGAATTCTTAGCATTTTACAACTTCCCTTCCCAGTATTTATAAATTGTGAAGAAATCTTCTATTAGAACACGCTACGCATTCGTACAAAACATAATTTAGCGTGGCAATGCTGCCATCGTAAACGGAAGCGACTAGACTAAGCACAAAACCGCTTAATAACGCAATATAAAAGGCAATATTTTATCTATGGAACACCGTTGGAAACCCTACATCTTAAAATGCGATCAGAAGACATAGGCACGTTTCTAGAACCTTTTATAGTTTGCAAAATAGAATTGTACATTTCTGTTAGTCGCTGTTAACAGAAAAAAGAGGGGGTTTTGCGTGAGGTTTAAGGCTTACTTGTATGAAAATCGGTATGCGCAATTGCGGCATAGATACCTTTGAACTTCTCCGTGGCGCGTGTATCTCACACCATCCTTATACACTCGGTCACAACCACATTCAGGGCATCTAACCATCTTTACATCATCCACCATTCTCACCTCCAAACGACTTTACGAGAAAACACCAAAAAAAGGGGGAATTTGCGGGAGAATTCTTCACGCTGCGAAGAGTTCAACTCCCATCCCCGGCTTAGTCGCGCGCGCGATCTTAAACATGCTAGAACCATAAATGACTGGATGAAAAATTACTGTAAAAGATTAGCTAAAAAGACAGGTAATAATAGCGCACAGAACGGGCTTGCCTTACAATAACGTGAAGTGGAATTTGCCTAAATTGATTTCAGAGGGATTATTAGTTAGAAAGAATGACAAGTTTCAGATTTCGACATCAGCATTCACAAAATTGTAGCAGAAAGAGACTAATTGATGCTTTATATGATTATGTGATTATCGGATATATGGTTTCCAGACAAACTGCTGAAGGAAATTGATAAATATTAGCACGAAGGCTTTTACATTGAATTTTCATGTTGAAATAGCGATTTAGCGGTGTTAAGCAGTTGATTACAGTCGAGATTGCAGTGTATCTTGGGTCAAGTGCACTGGCCCTTTGGGCTGTATGCTTATTTTTTTCTACTGGTTTGCTTCTCTGAATAAAAAATAGATGTCTATGTTCAACCGAAAATCTTCAATTGGAAAATCAAAGTTATCCAAAAAGCAAAAGGAAATTCTCTCTGGGCACGCTATAATTAGCCTAACACTTCATTAACAAACCATTTATAAATAGACTGCCAATAAAACTGTAATTAATGTTGAAGAGCAATTTTGGATAATATACTATCCAAAAAGTTATAAATTTGGATAGCAATCTATCTAAAACATGGTAAAAATCAGCGACATAGTTAACCAAAATCCCTGGTGGAAACACAGAGAAAAGTTTGCCATCTTCGACAAAAACCTCAAAGAGGCAAATGAGAAGCCAATTTTCTTCAAAAGGAAAAGAATCGACATTAAGAAAGGAAACATCTACGTTCTAAGAGGACCCCGACAAGTTGGAAAAACCACATACATAAAAGATTCGATAAGCAAACTAATCAGTGAAGGAATCGACCCCAATCACATTCTATATCTCTCCTCAGATTTCTTTGTTTCGAGAAGAGAACTTAGAGGCGCAATAGCCTACTTCATGAACAAAAACATCGATGTAACTGACCTCTACATATTCATAGACGAAATAACCTCAGTCAAAGATTGGAACCTCGAACTGAAATACATATCCGACTCAGGAACTTTAGAAAAGGCGAGAATACTGGCCACGGGTTCATGTGCATCAGCACTTAGAAGAAAAGGTGAACTTCTTCCAGGCAGAGGACTGGAAGGAAATAAATATCATATGAAACCGTTGTCCTTCAGAGATTTTGTTCTCCAAACCACTGATCAAATGATTTCAACGATTAAGGAAGCAGAATTTCGTGATTCACTAAAAGAGCTATCAACAATTCTCGAAAAAACAAGCTACAGCCTCGAGGCTGGATTTAGCCAACTATTCAAGGCTTTACACCAAGTTGCACCCTTCAAACGAGAACTGAGCTATCTATTTAACCTATACATAAGATATGGGGGCTACCCATTCGTAGTGAACGATTATCTGTTCAAAAAACTTCAAAGCGAACAAAGACAGTCAGGTTTCGTAATAAACCCAAAACTCTCAGAAGTGCTAATGAGAGATGTCATCGGAGATATTACAAAGCTTGGTAAACAAGAAATCTTCATTCGACAAATCCTTAAGGAAATCAGCGAGAAATATGGCAGCCGTTACAGCTTCTCTAAACTTGCAAGCGACATAGAAACAACACATGTAACAACAATTGACTATCTTGAAACCCTCGAAGAATCCTTCATTATCACTATCCTATACGCTTTTGACTTCAACAAAAAAGACATAAAATTCAAAGGAGACAAGAAAATATTCTTCCAAGACCCATTCATATTCCACTCTGTCAAAAGCTTCCTAACAGGAAAAGATATTAACGAAACTATTGACGAAACACTACAAAACGAAGAACTTATCGGCAAACTGGTTGAAGGAATTGTTGCATCACACTTTATAACAAACCAAGAAATTCCGATGATGCGCGAACCCAAGACCTTCATATGGTTCTACTACGATATGCGAGGAAAAGAAGTAGACAACATATTCAGAATTGGCGAAAACTACACGGCTATTGAAACCAAATACCAAAGCAGCGTCTCATCCAAAGACATCTGGAGAAGCCCTCAGGTAAAAGAATATGTAATACTTACTAAAGAGGATCTAAAAACAGAGGATAATGTCGTCTTGGCACCTGTAGATCTAATGCTGGCAATTCTCGGAAAATCACACCAGACTTTATAGATTCTGTCAACTAATGACACGAAAAAAGAAAAAAGGGGAGTTTGCGGTGATGTCTCCACGATGTCTAATTTTCAACCCCTATCCTGCTTTGGAGAGAAGCTTCATATTTCTCTATTAATAATAGGTTAGTTGGGTTGATGTATTATGCCTAAAATCCTTGTTTTCTATTATAGCCGAACTGGTAATACTGAGAAGATGGCTAGGGCTGTGGCTGAAGGGGCTAAAATGCTTCAAGGAGTAGAAGTGGAATTGAACTATTATGTTGCGGTTGAAGCGTTAAGTGGCTTTGATGCTATTATAGTTGGTGTTCCAACATATCATCATGATATGACCATTGATATGAAAAGGCTTTTCGAAGATGCTGCAGTAAAAGGCATCAACTTGAAGGGGAGAGTTGGGGCGGCATTCGGTTCTTATGGGTGGAGTGGCGAAGCACCTAGGTTGGTTATTGAAATTATGCGAAACAAGTTTGAAATGCAAACACCTGAGCCTCCACTTCTAATCAGATACACGCCTGATCAAAATGGCTTAGAAAAATGCAGAGAGCTTGGAAGAAAAATTGCCGAAAGACTTATGCACAAAGCTTAGCAAGGTTAATGGATGGAGGAAAACTGTTTGAAATCAAAAAATGAATTAATAGGTTTTCTTAAGGCGCAGATTAAGGTTGAAAATGAAATTGTTGATTCGTTGAATGCTGGCTTGGTTGAAATAAAAAACCCTCCAGTTAAGGGAGTTTTAAAAGGAATATCGCTTGATTCTGTTAAGCATGCTGAAATGTATGCTGCAGCCACAGAACTTCTGACGGGAGTTTCTCAAGCTCTTGGGCAGGAGCATCTTGACAAGCAGAAAGAACTTGTGGAAAAACATATTCGCATGGAAGCTGAACTCATCAAAAAAATAGGTAAAGTTTTGCCCACTATTGAAAATGATAAGGTTAAGCTTCTTTTGGAAGCTATTCTGGAGGATGAAAAGAGACATCATGAACTTTTAAAAATGGTGCTAGAAATTCTGGTTCGCGGGGAAACTATAACAGAAGCAGATTGGTGGGACCTTCTTTGGAAGAATGCTCCCTTCCACGGTGCTCCTGGAGGATAGAAAAATTATTCTGTTTTTATTACTTCCACTGGACAAGAAGTCTTCGCATTTTCAACACATGTAGCTAAATCGTCTTCAACCTGTCCTTCGCCGAGGCTTCCTTCCCTATATTTGTCAACTATGCCTGATTTTCCGTCTTCCAATAGTTTGAATACTTCTGGGCATAACGCTTCGCATACACCGCATCCTATGCACTCTTCTCTATTGATGGATATTTTCATTTTTTCACCGATAGGTTTTTATGACGTATGTAATATTTAAGAATTGAGCACCAAACTAATAAAACCACAAGATACTTATGCTAAAAAGAAGAGTGTAAAAATGCATAACCACAGTCATCATGCCCATCACATGCAAGAATTCAAAAATAGATTCTGGGTTTCCCTAACCCTAACAATTCCTATAATGCTTCTTTCCAGTATGATTCAAGACTGGTTCCCACTGCTTCAAGTTCTCAAAATACCATATCAATCATACATTCTGCTTACACTGTCCATTATTGTTTATGTTTATGGCGGAATGCCATTCTTAAAGGGCTTGATTGATGAGATAAAGGCTCACCAGCCTGGAATGATGACACTTATAGGAATGGCTATAACTGTTGCCTTCTTTTATTCTGCAGGAACTGTCTTTTTTCAATTGGGAATGGATTTTTTCTGGGAACTTGCCACACTTATCGATGTGATGCTTCTGGGACATTGGGTAGAAGCCAAAAGTGTAATGGGAGCGTCAATGGCACTGGAAGAACTTGTTAGAATAATGCCTACTACAGCTCACCTCCTTAAAAATGGTGAAATCATAGATGTTCCAACTTCACAATTGAAAACTGGCGATGCTGTTCTTGTTCGTCCTGGTGAAAAAATACCTTCAGATGGCATTGTAGTGGAAGGTGAATCTTCTGTTAATGAAGCTCTTTTAACGGGTGAATCTAAACCTGTCCAAAAAGGATTTAACAGCATGGTCATAGGTGGCGCAATTAACGGTGAAGGCGTTTTGAAAATGAGAATAACGAGAATAGGTGAAGAAACTTATCTTGCCCAAGTGATAAAGCTTGTGAGGCAAGCTCAAGAGAGTAAGTCTCGGACTCAAGATTTAGCCAATAGAGCCGCGGCGCTTCTATTCTATGTTGCTCTTGGAGTAGGCATAATAACATATGTAGCCTGGTCTTTTCTTGGAAATTCTTTTGTGGCACTTGAAAGAACAGTTACCGTGTTGGTAATTGCATGTCCTCACGCTTTAGGCTTGGCAATACCTTTGGTTGTTGCGCTTTCAACTTCTATAACTGCCAAAAGTGGCATTTTAATCCGTGACAGAAGAGCATTTGAAGCGGTCAAAGATGTAAACGCCATTGTTTTTGACAAAACTGGAACATTGACTTCAGGCAAATTTGGCGTAACTGATGTGGTGTCTTTTATCCCGAAAAATGAACTTATCAAACTAACATCAAGCATTGAACTTAACTCAGAACATATAATAGCTAAAGCCATCGTAGAGCATGCAAAAGAAAATAACGTAGAAATTCCTCAAGCTAGAGACTTTAAGGCATTGCCGGGAAAAGGTGCATATGGAAAAATTGGCAAAAAAGAAGTTTATGTGGGTAGCATAAATCTTCTCAACGAAATAAAGATTAATGTGGACGAATTGAAAATAAAAGAGTTACAGGAGCAAGGTAAAACAGTAGTTTTCACGGTTGTTGATGGAAAACTTGCTGGTGCAATAGCTCTCTCTGACAAAATACGAGAAGAATCCTACGAGGCTGTCAAAAATTTGAAAAAATATGGCTTCAAGGTTTACATGCTAACTGGCGACTCTGATGAAGTAGCCCATTGGGTTGGAAAAGAGCTTGGCGTAGACGATTATTTTGCTCAAGTTTTACCTGACAAGAAAGCAGAAAAAATTAAGTTTCTAAAGGCGCAAGGATTTAAGGTTGCCATGGTTGGCGATGGGATAAATGATGCTCCAGCCCTTGTTACGGCTGATGTTGGCATCGCAATAGGTGCAGGCACGGATGTAGCTATTGAAAGCGCTGACATAGTTCTTGTAAGAAATGATCCTAGGGATGTTTCAAAGGTTATAGATATTTCTAGGAAAACTTATTCGAAGATGGTTCAGAACTTATGGTGGGCTGCTGGCTATAACATTATCACCATACCATTGGCGGCTAGCATTACAAATCTGAACCCAGCAATAGGTGCTGTAGTTATGTCTTTAAGCACTGTTATAGTTGCTTTTAATGCTCAAACTTTGAGGAAATATGAACCTAAGGGGGTGGGATTTATGGAGAAAAAACTTGTAACAGACCCAGTGTGTGGGATGAAAATAGAACCTGAGACTGCCTACAGCAAAATAGAATATGAAGGGCAAACGGTTCATTTCTGTTCAAAACATTGTGAAGAGGAATTTAAAAAGAATCCTAAAAAATACCTGGGCAAAATAAGAAAATAGGCAAATTAAACATGAAAACCCTTGATTTTAAGAAAGCTTCAAAAAGATATAACTTAACGCACATCTGAGGAAAAATAATGGATAGCAACATTGCCATTAGAACAATAGTTCCAATTCTTCTTCTAATAGGGTTAGGCTTCCTCTCTAGAAAATTCGGAATTTTGAAATCTGGCGATGAACGAGTGCTTAATGCTTATGTATATTATTTTGCGTTGCCTGCACTTTTTCTTGTGGATTTAGCTGAAATAGAATTTACTGCAGAAAATCTAATGTTCACTTTTGCTGGAATAATTCCAATAATCGTCGCAATTGCAATTTACATTCTACTTTATTCCATCTTCAAATTTTCCAAGAATACACTTAATCTGCTTGTTTTAAGCACAATATTTGGCAGCTTAACATTTTTTGGCATACCATTCACAATGTTTGCCTTCCCAACAGAAGAAGCAGGTAAATTGGCAACATTAGCTGCAGCCACAATTTCCGTAATAAGTGTTCCAATTTCCATAACAATTCTTGAATTCTACAGACTTGAGAGAACCACAAAATTGGAAGGAATAAAAAGTGTTGCAAAAAAACTTGCAAAGAATCCATTGATCATATCAATTTTATTAGGCTTTCTTTTTTCTCTAAGCGGATTAGAAATTCCCACTCCTGCATCAACCTCCCTGCACATGCTTGGAAGCACCACCGCTACAGTAGCCATCTTTATGCTAGGCGTTTTTCTTTATGGAAGAAAGTACATGAACATGAAGACAGCTCTCACATTAAGTCTGCTAAGGATAATTTTTCTTCCCACCGTAGCCTTTCTGATTATAGCATTGCTCAATTTGCCCAGTATAGAAACGGCAATCTTGGTGCTTATGCATGCAATGCCTGTTGCGATTTCAATGATTGTCCTTAGCGAACGCTACAATTTCTATAGAGAGACTATTGCTTCTTTGATTTTGATTTCTTCAGTCGGTGCTGGATTATATCTAAATTTGTGGCTATTTTTGTTAGGTTATCATTAGACAATGAGTTAAGAATAAGAAAAGGTTTAATTGTTTCTGAAAGTTTATCCAACATTAGGCAAGAAAATGGTTAAGATACTGATTGATTATGCTAAGTGCATTTGGGATACTGAAAAAATTTGTGTAGAGATCTGCCCAGTTTCAGTTTTCCAAAATGAAACATCAAAAAAGCCAAAAATTGTAAATGAAGAAAATTGCATAATGTGCAAAACATGCGAAGTCAATTGTCCAAGTCAGGCCATAAGGATTTTACCTTAAGTATTCAAAGTCTTTAGCAATTCACCGTTGCTGTTTTTTATTTCCACCATTAAATTTTCATTAGCTTGTCTTGTAGCACATTTTATACATGGATCATATGCCCTAATCACCATTTCTATTCTGTTCAAAAGTCCTGGCTTAATCTCACCATTATGTATGAACTCCTTTGCTGCATCTTTTACGTTGAGGTTTATAGCTGCATTGTTCACTTGAGTCGGTATGATTAACTTCATGCTTATTAATCGTCCATTACTCGACAATTTATATGCATGCGCAAGTGTACCCCTAGGGGCCTCAACAACTCCTATTCCACCGCCGCCTTTAGGTTTGACCTTAACTCTCGTATCAATGCGCATCAAATTCTCGTCTTCCAAAAGCTCCTTTGCTCTCTCGCATGCGTACATTAAATCTATCAATCGCGCATAGTCAAAAAGCAAAGTAGCATGGGCAGGGCTTCCAAATTTGCTTTTAAACTCCTTCAATTCTTTGTCTGCAAACTCGGTTGGCACTCTTTTATTCACGTTCATTCTTGCTGTTGGTCCAACCTGCACTATTCCCTTTGGCCATCCATAGGCTTTTAAATATGCAAATTTTGCATAAGTCCATTCATATCTTTTTTCTTCAACATGCATCATATAATCTTTCGCGTCAAACTTTGACAAACTTCTACCTTCAGAGTTTATAACGTGTATTCTGCCCTCATAGAAGGTTGCTGCTTCGTCTTGTGTTAATGCCATGTAATTTGTCCTGTAATCTCCAGCTTTTCTGAAATCTGGCCAATTTTTCTCAAAAAGTTCTTTTCCAAGATTGATAGCCTCCATCGTGATTTCACAAGCATTTTCTGCAGATTTGAGCAGTTCCTTCTGTTCTCTTTCCTTAAGTGGATTGATTAAACCTCCAGGTATTACAGAGACTATATGGACTTCACGTTTTCCGATGACATCTAATATTTTGGTTCCAAAACTTCTCAGTTCAATGGCTTTTTTGCCTATTTCCGGTTTTTCTCGCATAATTTGAAAAATGTTTCGCTTTGATGGATTTTCTTCTTGTAAAAACCAGAAGTCTGGAAGCGTTAAGAAAAAGAAGACTAAAGAGTGGTTGCTTATCATCTGACCCATAAGCAGAAGCTCGCGTAATTTTTCAGCAGTCTCGGTAATTTCGGTTTTGAATATGTTTTCTATTGCTTTGACAGATGCAATTACATGAGCTGTCGAGCATACACCACATATTCTTGAAATTATGAAGGGGAGCCTTTCAGCTTCCATCCCTCTGAGAAAATAATCAAAGCCACGAATTTCTGTTGCGTAGAAGTAAGCATCAGAAACATTTCCAGAGTCATCAAGTGTTATCGTTACTTTTCCATGTCCCTCAATTCTTGTTGTCGGCGAGATTGTTATTTCTCTTTTTTTGCTCAAACAACTCTCCCTCTAGCCTTAAAACGTTCAAATTTTGAGAAGATGAAAGTGTGAAATATGAACGGGTTACGGTGAAGTTCTTCCTTCACTTTTTCTTCTGAAATTCCTGTTCTCGTAGATATTACTCTAATTAGAAACGAGTAAATGTCTCTTGATCTATACAATAATGAATCTGCTGGTCCTCGACATCCGAAGCACGTGAAGTTTGCTCTTGGACATGGTGCGCCGCAACCGTCTCGCGTCAAAGAGCCTAGGCAAACAAAGCCTTGACTTACGAGGCATAATTCTGGATTTACTTCTTTTTCATATATCCCATATAAGCGGTCAATTTTTGCTGGAATTATTTTTCTATGGCATTCGGCGCAGACAACACTTTGATGCCGATTTGGTGTTTTTCCACTTACGATGCTTTTTAAACTGTGCACTATTAGGAAGGGCATTGGTGGGCATCCTGGAATGTAATAATCGACATCCACAAAGTTACATATTGGATACATTAAGTCCTCTAACGCTGGAAGTCTGCTTGAAACTGAAAATAGGTATTCTTTTTCTAAAAGTTCCTTAACAGAAGCTAAATTACCTAAGCTTGTTATTCCTCCATGAGTTGCACATATTCCTAAGGCGACAAGAATTTGGGATTTAGCCCGTACTTCTCTAATCAGTTTCTCGTCAGCCTCAGTTCTAACGCCGCCTTCAACGATTGCCAAATCAACTTCAGGAACTTCTTTCAAGTCAACAAATGTTGGTGAATAAACTATATCAAAATCTTCCGAAAGAACTTCCAATAAAGCCTCTCCAGCATTTAAAAATGAGGACACACACCCAGCACAGCATGTCAAGGAGATTATGCTAACCTTCAATTATGCCACCCAATTTAGTAGATAGAATCTTCGTGTGACGATTATATGTAATGTATCCTTAAATTTTTCGACATTTTTCCAATTCACAAGTAAAAATGCCTTTTTTAATTGTTATGTGTGCCATGACGAGAGGGAAAAGAGAGCTTTTGAAAAGTTAGTTGCAAATGGTTCCGTCATGGCATACGTCATGATAATATGACATACGTCATCCTTATATACTTTCCCAGCAAAATACACTGAATGGTGCAAAACAATTGATAATCCCTTGTGAGATTGCAGTCAAATCCATCTTGCCCGCAATAAAAGCGTTAATGGCGAAAGAACTTGTAGAAACATATAATCTAAGACAAGAAGAAGCAGCTGAAATTTTAGGAATATCCCAATCTGCAGTAAGTAAGTACACACGCAAAGTTAGAGGGCACGTAATAAAAATCGATGACATTGAAGAAATAGAGCCATTAATAGGAAAAATGATAGCGTTACTCAGAAATGAAACTCATCAAAGAGCAGAATTCCTTAGGTTTTTCTGTGAAACATGCACTATTATACGGGAAAAAAGGTCAATGTGCCAGTTCTGCCAGAAAGCAGACTCAAAAATTAAAATAGAAGAATGTGGCTTCTGCTTGACATACACTTCGCGCAGAAAATGATTTGAGAGGTGAAAAACGATTGTCCTCATCTGACGAGAATAATGTTCTTGATATTTTAGAGAAAGTGAGCAAAAGCGTTGTAAACATAAGCACAATAAAACTTGTCCATCACATCTTCTATCAAGTGGTTCCAGTCAAAGGAATGGGTTCTGGAACAATAATCGATCCAAAAGGCTACATACTGACAAACAATCATGTGGTTGGTGGAGCTGAAAAAATATCTGTAACTTTATGGAATGGTGAAATACTTAAAGGAAAGCTTGTTGGCTCATGTACTGTCCATGACATAGCGGTTGTGAAAGTTGACAGGGAAGGGCTTCCTGCAGCAGAACTCGGAGACTCTGATAAGCTAAGATTTGGACAAAAAGTTTATGCAATTGGAAATCCTTTCGGGTTAGCTGGAGGTCCAGCCATAACTTCTGGAGTAATAAGTGCGTTGAATCGAACAATAGAGTCTGAAACTGAAATGTTGGAAAATCTTGTACAGACCGATGCGGCAATAAATCCAGGAAATAGTGGTGGTCCATTGGTTGATCTTGAAGGAAAAGTGATGGCAATAAACACGGCTATAATACCCTTTGCTCAAGGAATAGGGTTTGCCATTCCAATAAATTCTGCGAAGAAATGTGCAAGCGAAATAATCACGAATGGAATTTCTGCTCGCCCGTGGCTTGGAATAATTGGTTTAAGCCTCACTGAAGAAATCGCACGCTATTATAATTTACCAGTTGACCATGGTGTTCTCGTAACTAGAATTATTGATGGAAGTCCAGCGGATAATGCTGGAATAGCCGCTGGTGATATAATATTGAGAATTGATGGCGCAAAGATTTACAGCATTGAAGACCTTGTTGAAAATCTACATAAAAGAAAGGTTGGAGAAACAATTAGAATTGTTGCTGTTAGTGATGGTGAAGAACAGCTTTTCGAGGCTACCTTGAGCAAAATGCCTTAAATTACATACGATCACAAATTCTCGTCCAATAGCAGGAGCGAGTGACCGAAATACCTTCCCCCGAAAGGATAAAGACTAAACCTAGCCTCTCCATATTAGCCCTAATTTCCTTCATAATCTCTTTCATAATCGCCAGAATTTTTACAAGTTTGTATCCAGAGACAGTTTGGGCAATTAGTGGTTTTCACATTCACCATTTTTGGTATGGTTTAGCAATGCTTGCCATAGGTGGCTGGCTTGGCATCAGCATAGAAAATGAAAGAATCAATCGAATTGCAGCTATTCTCTTCGGTGCTGGAGGCGGACTCATAGGAGACGAAGTTGGGCTTTTACTCACTCTTAGTGCCCATGCCTATTGGGCGGATTTTACCTACACATTCATAATCATATTTTTAGCGTTTGCATCACTGCTCATTTTACTGATCAGATACAACAAAATTATCCGAACAGAATTCGGTCAGTTCTTGCGAAGTAATGCAAGCCTGTACATTGGGGTTTTTGTTGCGGCAGTCTCGATAGCCTTCATTTTGGAAACCAGTGACATAACAATTATGGCAATTTCAAGCTCTCTTGCAATAATCGCTTTCATAATAATCATAGCATATTTTACCCAACAAATTAGAGCAAAATTGGTCAAGTCATAATCTATGTTTCTAATCGCTTGACCCATCCTATTAGGCTTTCAATAAATTACCATATCGGTTTTCTATAAACACAATTTAGTAACTGAAACTCAAATTGTAACTGCTAATTTTTCGAAAAGCTCTTTTGCTTTCATTTCAAGTGGATTTAGGAATTTATGCTTAATAATGGCAACAGTAGATATCATTCATGAGTGCTATTTCAATGCATATGCGTTCCCAAAGTGGCAAAAGAAACCTTACCGTTGCTTTAGGCATCACATTAGTTTTCTTCGCAGTCGAATTAGTTGGAGGTTTAATAACAAACAGTCTTGCCCTTACAGCAGATGCTTGGCACATGTTAAATGATGCTACTGCATTAACCTTCGCCCTTGTAGCTGCATGGCTTGCAGAACGCCCAATTGACATGAAAAAAACTTATGGTTATTACAGAACAGAAATTCTCGCAGCTTTTTTGAACGGGATTTTTCTCTTCGCTGTGATGGTTCTCATTTTTTATGAGGCAATCCAACGATTTCAAAACCCAACTACAGTTGAAAGCTTAAACATGTTAATTATTGCCACTTTGGGGCTTATAGCAAATGGTTTATGTGTAATTGTCCTCTCAAAATCAAGAAGTGAAAGCCTGAACATTAAAGGCGCCTTTCTTCATGTTGTGTCAGATACTTTAGGTTCAGTGGGAGCAATTTCTGCGGGACTGATAATGTATTTCACACGATGGTACCTTGCAGACCCAATATTCAGCATACTTTTAGGTATTTTGATTGGTTACAGTTCTCTTAAACTTATTAGAGAATCTGTAAATGTACTTTTAGAAGGGGTTCCATATGGCATCGACATAAGCGCAGTGGAGCGAGACATAATTGAACTAAATGGCGTAAAAGAAGTGCATGATCTCCATGTGTGGTGCATGACACCGACTAAGATTTGTGCTATGAGTTGTCACATAGTAATGGAAGAAGGCATTGATAGAAAAAAGCTTCTTTCAGATCTAATCAGAATGGTAAAAGAAAAGTTTGGAATAGATCATACAACTATCCAATTAGAGGAAGAAGGTTATCCGAAAGCTGAAAGCGAACACTCCTAATTAAACTTGAAAGCTGAAGGACAAAGCTTGTTTAAAATGCATTTTTCACATAAAGGCTTCCTTGCAGTGCAGATTCTTCGTCCATGAAATATTAGTAGATCAGTTATTCTCATCCAGTATTTTTTGGGGACACTTCTCATTAAATCCTCTTCTATTTTATCTGGCTTATCATTCTTTGTTAGTCCAAGTCTTTGAGTAAGTCTGCGAACATGTGTATCCACAGCAATTCCTTCAACTACCCCATAAGCATTTGAAAGTACTATGTTAGCGGTTTTTCTTGCAACGCCAGGCAGCTTGAGAATTTCTTCCATTGTTTTGGGAACCTGCGAATTGAATTTTTCAATAAGCATTTGGCAACATTTTTTGATGTTTCTAGCTTTGTTTCTGTAAAATCCCGTGCTTCTTATATCCGCTTCTAAGTCTCTTAAATCAGCATTTGCATAGTCTCTTGCAGTTTTGTATTTCTTAAACAATTTTTGTGTGACCATATTTACTCTTTTGTCTGTGCACTGGGCTGAAAGAATAGTTGCTATTAAAAGCTCTAACGGATTTTTATAATGCAGAGCTGTTTTTGCGTCTTGATGTTCTTCTTTAAGCAATTCGATGATTTTCAGCACTTTAGCTTTGTCATTTGAAAACATGTTTTTTGAAGGTTGCTTTTTCAAATTAAAGCCTCTTTTTTGGGAAAACCTTTTACTGTTTAGAAAAGAAAAACATTTGTTTTGAGGTGATGCCTTTGGATGTTAAACTTCTCGTTGATGGCAAGCCGATAGACCTTAACGAGTTTGTCCAGACCATCCTAAGTGGAACAATTATTGGAGCGGTAACTTCTCTACGAGATATAAAAAAGGATTGGAAAGAAATAGAGATAAAAGTTACACGATAGAACTGCACTAACTATCCTTGCATGCCTATGCTTATTCTTATTTCAGTAAACATCTCCTTTTTTGCTCTACATATCGGGCAAATGTATGGTGGTTCTTCTCGGAAAACCACATAGCCACACTGTTTGCAATACCACAGTTTCAATTTAACTTTGCTTTCTTTTGTCTCGGAGACTATTTTCTCAGAAGGTTTCGGCTTGGAAGTTTCAGCAATTGTTCCGTAGGCTCTGATCTGCTTTTCTATGGGTCTGCGTTCTGGAACTGGCATGACTGGGGTTTTTCCTTCAAAAACGTCTTTCCTAACGTAAAGAGCACAGTAACAAGCGCCATACTCTTCAACATCAGGGTCTCGATAGTCACACGGGCATATTATGTCTCTGTCAAAATCTAGCTTTCCAGACGCCAGTCTGCATGGGCATGAAGGGTATCCATAACGCTCTTCATTTTGCTTCAATCCTTCAAAAAGGTCTTTTAGAAAATCCTCGTTTGGATTCAAATAGTAGCCTCTTGATTTTGCGTCCATCTCTGCCCTTTGTTGCACTTTTTCCAAAGTTATCAAATTTCTAAAGCCTCTTTCAATTTGTCCTTTCGAAAACCATTTATCAGAATCTTGTCGTCTATAATAATTGCTGGATAACTGAGGCTTCCGCCCCTTTTCAAAATGTCTTTCTTAATTTTTTCCTTGTCTTCTTCGCTGCAGAGGTCCACATCCACATAATCATATTCAACATCGTTTTCTTTCAAAAAACTCTTTGTTAGTTTGCACCAAGCGCATGTGCTTAATGCATATAGTAGAACTTTATGCTTACTATTTTTGCCCGCTACTTTAACTGTTTTCATTTCTGCACACAAGCATCATTATTTTTGCTGAAAGAAGCTATTTCAGTGTTTCTTCAAGCCTTTTGTTTATGCTGTCCCAGTTGACAATGTTCCAGAAAGCTTCAACAAATTTGGCTCTCTCATTCTTGTAATCAATGTAGTAGGCATGTTCGAAAACGTCCAGAATCATTAGGATTCGGAACATTGGATAAACATTCATGTTATGTTTTTCTATCTGCATTATTATTGGCCGATTAGTCTGCTTACAAAAAGTTAAAGCTGCCCATCCAGAACCTTCCACACTAATTGCAGCAGTTGTAAATTCCTTCTTGAATCTTTCAAAACTTCCAAACTCCTTCTGTAAGGCATCAGCTAAAGCTCCAAAAGGTTTCCCTCCACCTTTACTAGGTGATGCTAAATTTCCCCAGAACAACGAGTGCAGTAAATGTCCGCCTATGTTGAAAGATAATTCTTTCAATGTTGATTTAATGTCTAGATCAGTGCCTTCTTTTCTGGCGTTATCCAACTTCTGAAGGATGGTGTTGGCACCGTTAACGTAAGCCTGATGATGTTTGCTGTGATGTATCTTTAATTGTTCTTCAGACATGTAAGGTGCTAAATCCTTGTAATCATATTCTAATTTCGGCAAAACATAAAATTTAGCTTGCTCCATGGCGATCACACCTTAATATTTTTGAGGTCAGGGCTATATTACCCTTTCCTATGAATCTGTTTTTGGCGAGAATAAATAGAATGCGTAGAAAAACTTATCTCTAGCATAGAGCATTCCCCTATAAACTATTGCCGGTGCAAATAACACAGCAGAGTGCTATAAAATGGAAAGATGGGAATGTACAATCTGCGGTTACATCTATGATCCAGAAGTTGGAGACCCTGAACATGACGTGAAACCAGGAACACCTTTCGAAGCTTTGCCTGATAATTGGGTTTGCCCAGTATGCGGAGCGACTAAAGATCAATTCATCAAGAAAGAATAAAGCAAACTTGAAAGCGCATGTAATTTTATATTTTTTGCAGTTAGGTTTTTCAAAACTTTATATCATGAATTAAACAAGGTTTAGATTGAGCGAATATGGCTATAATGAAAATAAGAAAAAGAGATGGAAGAATTGTTGATTTTGATGCTGGCAGAATTAAAGATGCTATTCATAAGGCTTTCATTGCTGTTGAGCTTGGGAATGGCGAAAAGGCTGAAAGTGTAACAAGAGAAGTTGTTAGGCGTCTTGAAGAGAAATTTACTGAGCAGATTCCATCGGTTGAAGATGCTCAAGATTTGGTTATAAACGTTTTAAAGGCTAGGGGTTATGATAAGGTTGCACTAGAGTATGCAGCTTATAGAAGAACGAAAGAGGAAATCAGGGCGCTGAAGGGAAAACTTGGAATTTTGGAGCCAAAATTAACCGTCAATGCTATGGAAGTTTTGAATAGGCGGTATCTTTTGAAGGATGAAGCAGAGAAAATCGTTGAGTCTCCTGCTGAAATGTTTATGAGAATTGCAAAAGCCATAGCGAAAGTTGATAGGAAATATGGCGATGATTGGAGGCAAAGTCAAAAAATCTTCTATGAAATGATGACGAGACTTGAGTTTATTCCCAATTCTCCAACACTTTTTAATGCAGGCACTCCACTTGGCCAATTGTCCGCGTGTTTTGTTTTACCTGTAGAAGATTCGCTTGAAGGAATTTTTGGCGCCGTTAAAAATATGGCTATCATTGAGAAAAGCGGAGGCGGCGTAGGTTTTGACTTTTCAAAATTGAGACCTAAAGGTGACATTGTAAAATCAACAAAAGGCGTAGCCTCTGGTCCAGTGAGTTTTATGCGTGTTTTCGACACGGCTACTGAAGTCATCAAGGCTGGGGGAAAAAGAAGAGGCGCTATGATGGGAATTTTAAGAGTTGACCATCCAGATATTCTTGAATTCATAACCTCAAAGCAACAGTCAGGATTTCTCTCAAACTTCAACATTTCAGTTGCAGTTACTGATGAGTTTATGAAAGCTGTTGCAGACAATGCTGAATATTGGCTAATCAACCCGAGAAACAACGAAAAAACCAGAAAGCTAAAAGCCAAAGAAGTTTGGAACCTAATTGCACATTCAGCTTGGGCAAGTGGAGACCCAGGCGTCATTTTCATAGATGAAATTAACAGGCATAATCCAACACCGCAAATTGGAAAAATAGAATCAACCAACCCTTGCATTACTTCAGACGCATGGATTATGACAGAAGATGGTCCAAGACAGGTTAAAGAACTCTACGGCAAAAAATTCACCGTCATTGTAAACAGTGAAAAATGGGAATCTTCAGAAAACGGTTTCTTCTCAACTGGAACTAAGCCCGTCTACCAACTAAAAACCAGAGAGGGCTTTGAACTGCGCCTTACAAAAGACCATCCCGTTATGAAAGTGAAAAGAATAACAAGATACAAAATGGAAAGGGAATGGGTAAACGCAGAAACTCTGAAAATCGGGGACAAAATCGTTTTGAACAATCATCGAAGCCTTAACGGTTGGAAAGGAAAGTATGGCGAGCGTGAAGGTTACTTAATTGGCTTGCTTTTAGGAGACGGAACAATCAAAAAAGATAAGGTGATTCTCTCATCATGGGGTGCTGGAAAAGGCTCAAAGGCAGTCAGATCTCTAGCTTTTGCCTACGCTAAGACATTGCCTCATAGATCTGACTTCAATGGATGGATGAGGGTGAAAGGCAGGAAAGAATATCGAATGTCCATGGGGTACTTTAAAAAATTAGCGATGGAACTTGGACTAAAGCCTGGAATGAAAACAATCACCAAAGAGATGGAGCAGACTTCTTCTGAGTTTTGTAAAGGTTTGCTCAGAGGATTATTTGATGCAGATGGTTCTATGCAGGGAAGACAATCTAAAGGAGTCAGCATTAGACTAGCTCAGAGCAATCTTGCAATCCTAAGGGCTGTTCAACGTATTCTCTTGAGGTTTGGAATATTTTCAAAGATTTACGTTAACAGAAGAGGTGAAGGAATTTCAAAGATGCCAAACGGAAAGGGTGGAACAAAAAATTACCTACATAAATCTCAACATGAATTAGTAATCTCCAGAGAAAACATGCGCTATTTTTATCAGAAGGTGGGATTCGGAAACTCGCATAAAATGGAAAAACTTGAGAAGATCATAAAGTCTTACAAGAGGAAAATGAATAGAGAACGTTTTATAGCCACTGTAGATGAAATAACTCAAAGCGCTTCAGAAGAGGTTTACGACGTAAAAATTCCGGGAATAAATGCGTTTGACGCAAATGGATTTTACGTTCACAATTGCGGCGAACAGCCACTGCTTCCTTATGAGTCTTGCAATCTGGGTTCAATAAATCTTTCAAGCATGGTTGAGGAAGGGAAGTTTAATTGGGAAAAACTGCGAAAAGTTGTGCGAGATGCTGTTCACTTTCTTGATAATGTAATTGATGCGAATCAGTATCCTTTGAAGGAAATAGCGACTGTCACGAGGGCTAATCGTAAGATTGGTTTGGGTGTTATGGGTTTTGCCGACATGCTCATAAAACTTGGCATTCCCTATAATTCTGAAGAAGCTTTGAGTTTTGGCGAGAAATTGATGAGTTTTATTGAAAAAGAGGGACGCAAGAAATCCGTTGAAATCGGAGAGGAAAGAGGTTCTTTCCCTAATTTTGATAAAAGCATATGGAAGGATAAGTACAAAGCAATGCGAAATGCTACTGTGACAACAATTGCTCCTACAGGAAGCATAAGCATAATTGCGGGTTGCTCATCTGGAATTGAGCCGATATTTGCCATATCCTTCATAAGAAATGTTTTAGGCGGAACAAGACTTTTCGAAACTAATCCATTATTTGAGATTATGACAAAAGAAAGAGGATTCTACAGTGCAGAGCTTTTGGAAAAGATTGCAAAGACTGGTTCTGTTCAGAAAATTGATGAGGTTCCAGATGATGTTAAAAGACTTTTTGTAACAGCCTTGGATATAGCTCCAGAGTGGCACGTGCGAATGCAAGCTGCTTTTCAAAAGTACACTGATAATGCTGTTTCCAAAACTGTTAATCTGCCAACTGATGCAACAGTTGATGATGTTAGGAAAATATACGATTTAGCTTGGAGCCTAAAATGTAAGGGAGTAACTGTCTTCAGGTATGGAAGCAAGCCAGAGCAAGTGTTGTACATAGGAGAGATAAAGGCTAAAGAAGGAAAATTTGTTTCAGCAGAATCAGAGTATGCAGGTGGATGCCCAACAAAAACTTGTCCGTTTCCAAGCTGAGAAATATAAACAAAAAAATCGTAAAAAAATGAAAGCGTAAACTATTTCTCTGTTTTCATATTGTAGCTTGTTTTAACCCCGGCTTTCTCGAAGAGTTTTCCAACAGGACAATTTTCTAAAGTTAGTTTAAAAATTCTCTGAATCTTGTCTTCTGAAGTGTCAGTCTTAACTAGAATGTCAAAGTGGGCTTCAGTTATCGTTCCCTCTTCCTCTGATTTAACAGCTTCTAGCTTTGCTTCCAAATCTTTTAATGGAACCCTCATTTTTTTAGCCATTAAAGCGAAAATTGTTGCAAAACATCCAGCATAACTCATCACTGCACATTCAAGCGCTGTTGGCCCGATGTCTGTTCCAAGTTCAGGCGGGAGGTCTAAGCATATACTGTGTGCTCTGCCATCATCAACTGCTATTCTTAAGTCTTTAACAAGTTTTGCGTTTGCATGAAGTTTTTGAGCCAAACTTTTCACCTCTATCAATCAATAAGAATACGAAATAATTTAAAAGCTTCCATGAAGCTTTCCAGTAAATTGTTTAGGAGTATTAACAAAGTTAATATTTGAGAAAATTGGAACTATGGAAGGAATAAAGAGGATTTGCCAAGCAATAATTTTGGAGAAAAAGATGTGGTGTGAATGAGCCTGATACCTGATGAGCATAAAGCACATATAAAAAGTGAACTTGACGAGAAGCTTGAAAATCAAGTTAGGATCATTATGTTTACGCAGGAAATTGAGTGTCAATTTTGTGTGCAGACTAGACAGTTAATCAATGAGTTAGCTGCTTTGAATGATAAAATCAAAGTGGAAATCTATGATTTTGTGGCTGATTCTGAGAAGGCTAAAGCGTATGGAATTGACAAGGTTCCAGCATTGGCTATTGTGGGCGAGAGGGATTATGGTGTAAGGTTTTACGGTTTACCATATGGTTACGAGTTTCAGACGCTTATAGAAGCATTAATAAATGTTTCAAGGGGAAAAACTGACATTTCTGATAAAACTAGGCTGATGCTCGGAGAAGTTAAAAGTCCAGTTCACATTCAAGTTTTCGTGACTTTAACATGCCCATACTGCCCAGCAGTTGCAAGTCTTGCGCATAAATTTGCGATAGAAAATAGCATGATAAGGGCTGATGTTGTTGATGCTGGCGAGTTCCCTCAATTAGCCTTAAAATATGCTGTTATGGGTACTCCAAAGACTGTTATTAATGAGAAGATAGAATTTGTTGGTGCACTTCCTGAAGATCTCTTTCTAGAGCATGTATTGCTAGCAACTCATTAGATTGGCATTTGTAATTGAGTGTCTGATTTGAAGCCTTTTATAAGCAGAGAATGTTTGACTCTTGTATTCATTTATAGTGGAGACTACGCGGAAAGGGTTATAAGAAATTTAATAAATGACCCGAGTTTCTGCAAATCCTGCGGACTCTATTGTGATTCTTGCAAATACAATGTTTACAGTTATGTTCACAATATTAGGGCAGCAATCCAAATGCCAAATCCTTCTGAACTACCCGCTTTCATTGACAGTCCAGAAAAATACATGCCTAAAAAGATTCCCAAAGCCGACTTATGCATAGCCTCTGGCATACATAAAGACTTGCTGTTAGAATTGCCACATCGCCTGCAAACAGTTGGTGTGAAGGGCTTAATTGTGCCAATAGAAGATTTCGCCCAAGTTCCTTCGGGTTTAAGGAAACAAGTTGAAGAAAAATGTGAACAGTTAGGTTTGGAAAAAGCGTTCCCAAAGCCTTTCTGTTCTTTGGAGCCGAATGTTGATAAGCCCGTGATCTCGAGGTTTGTGACTGAATTAAAAGTGGGCAGGCCTTCCTTAGAGATTTCAACCGTGAAAAGAGGCAAGCGCGAAACCGTAGACGCTGTTGTTGTTAGGCAAAGTGCTCCTTGCGGTTCGACATGGTATGTGGCAAGAAAACTTGTTGGTGTTGAAACGGAAAGGGCGGTTCTTTACGATGCCGTTGCAAAAGCGCATCATAGTTATCCATGTACAGCAACAATGAATGTAGATCCAGAAATGAAGGAGCCTATACTGCATATTGGAGGCTACATTATCAGAGAAGAAGTTGAAAAGGCCTTAGCGAAAGCTACATCATTGTAAGACTATTCAAGTCGCTTTATTATGTGATATCCAAATTTTGTTTTCACTATAGGCGAGATCTCTCCTTTATTAAGTTTGAAAGCTGCAGTTTCAAATTCTTTAACCATTTTTCCCCTTCCAAAAGTGCCGAGGTCTCCGCCGCGTTTTCCAGAAGGACAAAGTGAGACTTCTTTAGCTATGTTTGCAAATTTTTCTCCCTTGTTTAAGCGTTCTAATATTGCCTTTGCCTCTTGCTCTGTTTTAACGAGAATGTGTGCACAATGAACCTTATCTGGCATAAACCATAATATTGCCTTGGCTTCATTTATAACATTTACAGTGCACGTAATTGCCTACGGCATGTTATCACCTACTGCACTTTTGTTGGAAAATAACTACAAGCTATTATGAGCCTTAATAGGAATCCCCAACAAGGTAACAACAATGTTGTTCTTCATTTCTTTCCACATATAACTGAATTAATACTCAAGGACTTAAATTGGTTTGCAATATTTTTAAATGGTTCTTTGGCGTAGCCTTTTTTATGCATGAGTGGGCTTTGGCTGAAGCAGTAATTGCTGCAGCTTCTGAAATTGTCGAGAAAGAAGGCTTGAAAGAAGTTAAAGAAGTTAAAATACGAGTTGGCGAGCTGCAGCAAATAGAACTTGACATATTAGAGTTTGCTTTATCTCAGCTGAAGCCTGCGAAATTTAAGAATGTGAAATTTCGCATAAGTGTTGTTAGGGCTGAGTTGAAGTGTAGAGTTTGTGGTTACAAGTGGTTTTTTAGAAAACAAGAATTAGATGAGGCGACTTCTGAAGCTATACATTTTGTTCCAGAAGTTGCTCACACGTATATCAAATGTCCAAGATGTGGTAGCCCTGATTTTGAAATATTGCAGGGGCGTGGGGTCTGGCTTGAAAGCGTAACTGGAGTGAAAAACGGGGATGGTTGACCCGCGAACTAGTGTTATTGCTGAGAGAATGAAAGATGTAGCTAGGATTATTGCTGTTTCAAGTGGCAAGGGTGGAGTGGGCAAAAGTTTAGTGGCATCTACATTGGCGTTGGCATTAGCTAAGAGAGGCTATAAAGTTGGGCTGTTTGATTTGGACTTTACAAGTCCTTCCACGCATCTTGTTCTTGGAATTGGAGATGTCAAGCCGATAGAGGAGAAGGGTATAGTTCCGCCGAAAGTGCATAACATAAGATACATGTCAATAATTTATTATTCACAAGAGCATGCTTCACCGTTAAGAGGGGCAGATGTTTCAAATGCCTTAATTGAGTTGCTTTCAATTGCACGATGGGGCAGGCTTGATTTTCTTGTCTTAGATATGCCGCCTGGAATTGGCGATGCAACTCTTGACTTGATTCGTTTAATTAATAACATCGAGTTTCTTATTGTTACGACACCTTCACGATTAGCTTTCGAAACAGTTCGAAAACTAGTGGTCTTACTAAAGGAACTGAAAATTTCTGTGGTAGGTGTTATTGAAAACATGAAAATGAACAATTCAGATGCTATTCAAAAGCAAACACTAAAACTTGGTGTAAAGTTTCTGGGAGAAATTCCATATGACGTAAAAGTTGAAGAAGCCATAGGCAGTACGCATAGACTTTTGGGAACAATATTCGCTAAAAAAATAGAAGACGTGTCGCATCTCTTATTAGATAAAGCGTGTTGAATAATCTAATGTTTACGTAAACCTTATTACATGAAATGAACATTGCAAGACCGAATTAATAATAACTAATGCAGAAAGAAGGTTTTCAATTGCCAGGCATGAAGGCAATAATCTTTGATTTCATCGGCACCTTAGCAAATGTGAAAAATTATGACATGGAAGCATCAAAAATGAAGCTGTATAAGGCTGTTTGGAATGCAGGTTTTAACGTTAGTCTTCAAAAGTTTTTAGACGCATATAACTTGGCTCATGAGAAATATAGGGTTATACGTTATAAGGATCTGGTTGAGGTGGCAAATTCCATTTGGATTTCTGAAGCCCTGAATGCTTTGAGGTTTAAAACAACCCCTGATGATTCACGAATAAAACTGGCTGTTAACGTTTTTTTTGAAGATTACTTAAATTCATTAGAACTCAGACCTTGCACAAAAAATATGCTGGCAGAAGCATCACAAGATTATAAGCTTGGTTTAATATCTAACTTTACATATGCTCCAGTGATTTATGCTGGGTTAAGAAAACTTGGCATAAACCGATTTTTTAATGCTATCTTGGTTTCTGAAGATGTTGGCTGGCGTAAGCCTCACGTAAAAATCTTTGAAGAAACGTTGAAAAGGCTAAATGCCAAAGCGGAAGAAACAGTCTATGTCGGTGACAGTCCATTAGAAGACATAAAAGGAGCTGAAGCCTTAGGCATGAAAACAATTTTTGTTGCTTCGCAATTTTACACTCTTGAAGACTTGTATGAAAGTAAACAGAAGCCTGATATGATTGTTAAGAATATTTGCGAACTGTACAAATTAAAGAAAACTGGTTATATTAAAATCTAATGTTTGAAAGAATCATCTGCTTCGTGTTTCTAGTTGAAGAGAACCATGTAGTTGCCATCCATCGTATGCTGGAAGCTTTTTCTTCGGTAGTGTCTGTTTTTGATATGTATATTTTTAATCTTAATTGTGGCTTAACAATAATTAAATATTGAATTGCTAGTCGTTTCGTTGGGGAAACAAAATGAAGAAAACTGGAAAAGTTGCTTTTGTTTTCATAGTGGTTGCAATGGTATTCTTATGTCAGATCTTTGCACCAGTGTCTGCTGCTGATTTTTCTGAGACGTCTTATGTTGCAAATAAGGCTCTGCCAGCTGTGGTTTTGGTCTACAGCGTATTAGAGTATAGCGCTCGAGTTTATATTCCATGGAATACTGGTACAGAGGAATATACGGTTAATGATTACATCGCAGTGATGGGTTCAGGCTTTTTTGTTAATCCAAATGGCTACATAGTTACAAATGGACATGTCGTTTTTTGCTTGGAGAGTAACAACTACAAGGACGACATTTACACTAAAAGGGATATATTAACAGGCGCTACTATGTCGCTCATAGAATACGTTCAAAACCAGGGTATATCCTTCACCCAAGACGAGATTCAAACGATTCTCAACTATAATTTACAGAATGGACAGGTGACGGATTCTCACAGGTCAGTTTATGTGATTTTAGGTGAGGCAACTGGAAACATAATAGAGGCGCGTGCTGGTTATGCTGCGTCCGTTGTTACTGCTGCACCTTTCTTAGGAAGGGATTTGGCAATACTTAAAGTGGAACTGACAAATACGCCTGCATTGCTAATCGTCGAGAGTCAAGATGAGGTTAGCGTTGGAGACAGGGTTTATGCATTGGGGTATCCTGGTGTGGCCACATTTCATCCTAATTTAAGCGCTAAAACTGTACTTGACCCTTCGTTCACAGATGGTGTTGTAAGTGCTAAGAGACTTACAAGCGAAGATGTTGCGGCGATACAACACAGTGCTGCTACGACTCATGGGAACAGTGGCGGTCCACTGGTTAACAGTGAAGGAAAAGTCGTTGGAGTAGACAATATGGGAAGCATAAATGACCTTGGGTTAGAAGTCGCTGGCTTCAATTTTGCAGTTGCCTGCAATGTAGTACTAGATTTCTTGAGGGAGAACGGTGTTCAAAACTTCGTTGGATCAACAACAACAGAGTATGACAAGGGATTAGCCTACTATTATGCAAAAATGTATGGAAGTGCTAAAGCCCAGTTCCAGGCTGTGACTGCAGTGTTTCCGTATCACTGGAAAGCACAACAGTTAATCCAAGAGTGTCAAAGCAAGATATTAAGTGGGGCAAAAGCTGAAAGTGCTATTACACTCTCAGCAAATCTGCTTCAAGTGAAGGTTAACGAAGGTCAGATAAAAGTTTCAGGCAGCCTATCTCATTCGTCTGCTATGCCAATTCCAATCAACATTACATGGACAAGCATTCAGATAACAATTGAATACACAAAACCTGATGGAACAACGACGACAAAGACAGCTGTGGTGTCAAGTGATGGAACCTTTGAGGATACGCTAATTCCAGACAAATCTGGAATATGGAGTGTTAAAGCAAGCTGGAATGGAGACACAGATCATCTAGGTGCTCAAAGCAATCAGGTTTCATTCACTGTTGAGGAGCCACCGATGTCATGGATATGGATAGTCCTTATAGTTGTGGTGGTTTCTGTTGCCGCAGCAGCAGGTGCTATTCTGTTAGCCAAAAAACGAAAAATGCTGCCACCTGCGCCAGCTCCATAAAAACCCTTTTTCCTTTATTTTTTTTATGTTGTTCGTCTTGTTTATAGGTAACCACTCTCGTATTTTATATGCACGTGCGCGCGCCATAATAATGCGTTTACAAGGATACAAAGGCTTGGTTGCAAACATTAGAAAACATTTTGGAACTGCTGGCGAAACATTTCTTTATTACATTGGGTTTGATAGCGGTTTGGAATATGCCAAGTCGCATATAGAAATGGCGGCGAAACTTGGTTTAACTGATCCAGCTCAAATTTTGAAACTTATAAGCACAAGTCTATTCAACTGTGTGGGCTATGGCAGAATGGAAGTGCGAAGGCTTGAAACTAACCCTCCAAAGGCAACTATAAGAGTATACAACTCCTTTGAATGCGAATTAGGCATAGGAAGCGGCAAACCCTTCAGCTTTTTCACTCGTGGAATGGTTGCAGGTTTTCTCTCAGGACTTTTTAATGAAAAAATGAGTGCTAAAGAAACCCGATGCGTAGCCAAAAGGGACCCATACTGCGAATTCAACATCAAACCGGAAAGAAGCGCGCAATAGCAAAATTTTTATGTTCATTTATAATTAAAAAAAATAATAATTCTTACAGGCAACTGAGGCTGCTATGGCCTATGGTTGGAGAAGGAAGAGGCAAGATAGTTGACAAAGGAAATAAATTTAGGAAAATTTTCGTTTACATTCCGAAGGAAGTAGCTGCTGACACCAGCTTTCCGTTTAAGATAGGTGAACACGTAACAGTGAAGATTGATGGCAAGAAATTGGTCATAGAGAAAAAAGGAAACTCTAGGTAAGGCTAAAGTTGCATTTGCCACCTGCCTAAAATGTTTCTATTGCGAACTGAAATAAGCTTCCAAAATTGTTCTACATGTGGACATAAACTTTAAATGATCGTAGTTCCTATTGTTGAAATAGGCTGGTATCGTGCGAAACAATAAACAATTCCTAATAGACGACGAAATCCGTTGGAAAATCATCAAAGCATTGTTGAACGATTTTCCACAGCTTAGACAGCGCGTAAAAGAATATCTCGAAGCAGAAGCAGCGGAAGCACCTGATAATTTCTGATTTTCACACTCCAAGATTAGCCTTCTCTTCACTTCAATTGGTTATACATCAAGCACTTCTGCGCCAAACTAGATTACAATCCAAACGTGAAACTGGTGCGGTCGCCTAGACTAGTGCTCAAATAGGGGTTCGAGTCTACATTCTACAATGATTATCATGCTTGATAATTCGTGGGTTCAAATCCCTATGACCCCACATTTTTGAGCAACTTTAGAGCAAACGCTTTGCCAAAAATCGACAAGAAACTTGATTTTTTGGACTAATGATATGACATCAGAGGGGTTGTTTTGCTCGAGCATTTAAATTTTACAAATCTGCATATCTCGATAAATTGGAAAAATCATTTGAGTTTCAGTGTTTGCGTGTGAGTGCAGATCCGTAAGTGATTTATAACAATTATAACAAAAGTAACAGATACTATGTATAAGACGTGCGCGATCTGTGGTCGTAAAGTTTACCCTGGAACCGGAACCTATTACGGCGGCAGGCTGATTCACCGAAGTTGCCTAGGCATAGCCAAAATTCAAAGATACAAACTCTATGAAAGGAAATATGTACGAAAGAGGAGAAAACGATGATTGAAAATAACAATCATAACAAAAATAACAACTCTTTCATTAACCCTTTTTCTCCTCAATATCCTGCTGTTCCCAAATATTTTGCTAATAGAAGAGAACAGTTAGACTACTTTAGTAAAACCATCGTAAGCTCAGCTAAAATACGACCACCAGCTCCTAACAACTTTATTGTTCTTGGAGACTGGGGGATGGGTAAAACCTCGCTTTTGTACAAGATGAGAGAAGTTGCTCTGAAAGAGTTGAAGGACGAAATTCGTGTATTTTGTTGTTATTTTTGGCTTGACCCCTTATGTTGCAAGAATTGGGACCATTTCTGCCTAAGATTTTTAACACAGCTAAAAAAGAACTATGAGGCGTCGGCAGGGCTTAGAGAGAAACTGGTTAAAGAGTTCTCTAAGTGGAAGATAGCGGTTTCTGTTCCGCCAGTCTCAGTCGAAAAAGAGAAAAAAGAGGAAAAGCCTTCTCTGGTAGACAGTCTTGAGGAATTGTGGAAAAAACATTTGCAGCCTTCAAAGGTCGACATTTGTCTGCTTTTCCTTGACGATATCCACTACTTTTTACAGGCTGGGCAGTCAGACGCATACTTTGCAATAAGAAATGCTTTCCAAGAACTAGCAAATAGATCGTGCAATTTTTCACTTATAGTCACTGGACCCACAATGTTGTCCAAAGCAATCGTTGACTTAGCTGAACCATTTACGAGATTCTTCCACCAATTCACATTAGAACCATTCCCTCTTGAAGGAACAAAAGAAGCAATAAACAAAAGAATACGTGCCAACAAACTGAAATTGGAGTTCTCAGACGAAGTAATATCTACTATTCATGAAAAATCCAAGGGGCATCCATATTTCGTCATGTTCATTGCATACGAGCTAGTTAATTTGCTTGGTAGCAGCAAAAGAGTATCACAAAGAGAGTTTGATAAACATTGGCCGCAAGTAGTCTCAGTTTTGGAAAGAAACGTGTTTGTTAATCGTTTGGGGGAAGTATCTGAAAAAGAAAAACAAGTATTAGTAAGAATAGCTTCAATTGAGGAAAAACAAGTTTCTCCCTCCATGATCAAGGAAGTCAAAGGCGCCACAGAGTTTCTCTCAAGACTTGAACGAAAGGGGCTCGTACTAAAGAAAGAACGCGGGCAATACGAGCTGTTCCATCCACTTTTCAAAGAATATCTGCGCAAACTAGCATCAGATTAACAGCAACTACTCAGGCGATGAGATGCATTTTGGCATGCATCCGATGAAATTTGCAAAAATCTAGTAACGTCAACCTGGGGGTTCAAATGTGGGTTCTAACCTATGTGACCCCACATTTTTGAGCAAGATACAAGCAACACTTGAGCAAGTTATTGAAAAAATTAGGCAAGAAATTATCCGAAAGGTTCTTAAGGAGTTTTGTTCATTCTAGTGAACATATGTTCAAAAAAATGAATTTTATAACCAGCAGAAGCCTCGAGATTCTCTATTATCTTTTAAGCAATCCTATGGAGCAGTTTCATGGAAGACAGATAGCTCGCCAAACAAGTGTAAGTGTGGGTGCAGTAAATCAGTTTTTGCGAAAATTCTACAAAATAGATCTTGTTGAGATGAGCAGACGAGGAAAGACAAACCTTTACAGAGCCAACTTAAAGAATCCTATTGCAAGACAGTTCAAAGTCTTGTTTAACGTCTTAACTCTTAACGAATTGATTGATAAAATCAAAGATGATTCAGACAGAATTGTCTTGTTTGGAAGTTGCGCTGAAGGAACTGATGTTAAATACAGTGATATAGACTTGTTCGTATTAACATCTGACATTAAAACCATTCAACGCGAAGTGAGGCTTTATGAGCGAAAGATTGATAGAAGAATCGCACCAATAATTATTAATCCAAACGAACTTGCAAAAATGAAGACAAAGGATAAACCCTTGCACGAAAGAATTTCAAAAGGTATAACGCTATGGGAACGCGAGTAAGCTTCAAATTCAAACGGTTACTCGAAGAAAGAAGACTCACCAGAATTAAGCCAGATAGAAAGCTTGTCTCTCTGGCTTGTTATACCATGGCTTATTGTGCCCTTAATAATACAATCAGGCGACTCACTGAAGAGATTGAAGTATGCGTAGTCGACCTTTGTATAATACTGTTTTTGTCTTTCGCTAATTCCCTCATAAAAATGGCACAATAACCCTCTTCTTCGGCGGCGTCGCTGGTCTGACTCCCTCTCTAACAAGTTGTTCAATTTCTCATAAAGGATTTTCCAAAAGACTATTACTGAGTTGTGGGAGACATCATCAGCCTAGTGCGAAGTTACACTATCTAAACACCATCTGGAAGGAGCTTCCAGAAATGATTTATGAGGGACTGCTCAGTAAACTTGATGAGGGTACCTTAAGACCGTGTGCCCAGCGGGTAACGTGGTCTCCAGAGGAGGCAACGTCCGTGTAAGACTAACGGCACACGGCACCTGACTAATACTTCTTTCTAATTATGGGAACCAGAAATATGCCTTCGGTGGATTGTCAGAGTATCTTTTCATCTTGCGCAAATCAAAAGGTAATTGCTGAAGTGATTTTTGAGAAACTTCACTCTCAATTATAGTCTTGATCATGCCTGCTATAATGTCTGCAACCTGAATAGGTTTTGATTCGTGTGAGCGTAAATTGGCAAATAACGGAATGTAATCCTCGAATTGACCCCCATCTTTCTTAGCTAGTGTCTGAACCAGTAACCGAACCACCTTCTCAGGAGTCAAAGGACGAAAATCAGCGTCACAGTGTATTTGAACATCATTTACAATTTCGAAAAACTTCCTTTTGAGATTTGGTCTGAGATTCTTCTGTTTAGGATCTCTTTCATACCCGGAAAAGCATCCTTCTATCAAATTTGTGAATAAATTCTCTATTTTTCCTCTACGGTCATTCAAAGCATTTGTCTTTATCACGAGCAAACCATCACAGCAAATTGAGAGTGTCAATTCGAATTTCTTAAGCAGTTCCTCTCTATATGTCGCGTTTAGTTTCGACCAGTGAAACTCTTTTTTATAGTGATCTTTCGGCAATTTCAAATGCCTTTCGAGGAAAATATACGCGCCTTCATAATCTGGAATGGAGCATATAACGATCACACTATCGTTGTTTCCAAGACCACTCGTGTCAATTCCTATTGAACGTTGCTTTGAAAAGTCTGGGATTAGAAAAACATCACCATCCGCCTTTATTCGTCTTATTCTGCGATCATTGTATCCTCTTAATCCTTGAGCAATCCATCCTGTTCTATCTCTATAGACTTCGCTACTTGCAAGAGATTTGAAAGTTGGATCTAAGGCTTTCAAGAGCGACTCATATGAAGTCAGAGATGACCCAAATGTCCTTCTGTAAAAATCAGCAGGCTGCACAAGTGTTGGCTGCAACCTGAAAGTTTGTTTTCCATACTTAAAATCACTTCCTAGATATGCTTTTTCGATTATATCGAAAAAAAGATCGATCCATTTTGCATCTTTCTTGGCGGGCACATCAATCCATCCGAAAAATCATTGTTGAAGCTAAAGAAAAGAGTTTCCTAACTCTAAATCCAATAATAAGTTTAGTGGCATGATTGTTCCAGCGTATGTTAGCAGACTTTCGGAAGGGTTGTGCTGGAAATATCGCCATTTTGGTGTCAGATGAACAAACCATACTACTACAGAAAAAAAGTCCTAAGGGAGACTGTGGAGACCTCACATCTAGCCATGGTTCAGAATTTATCCCCAGCGATGTCACCAATCCGAGAGTTCGAAAGGTTGCCTGACTAGGGTTTCATGGTAGCACGGGAGAGTTTGGAACTCTTGCCTTGACAGTAACATTTTTGCAGATAAAACACACAGAGGTGAGGTTTTAAACGTGGGCTCTCTAACCTATACGACCAACTAGAAGCTTATTTCACGAAATAAAGCTAAATTGATCGAGTATCTGTAGAAATAGTGCTGGAGCAGTCCAGTTTTTACCTGTCTCTGCATATGATGCGGTCGCCGGGATTTGAACCCGGGATCGCAAGCTTGGAAGGCAACCACATGCCCAAAAAGGCTTTTGTGTCCTAAACCAGTCTAGACGACGACCGCCTTTATTTTTCTGCACTACAATAGTTAAGGTGACCTAGATAAAATTTCTTTTCCGCTATCTACTACTGCGGTTTCTTTTCTGGCCTATACAGTTTCCTTTCATGCACAGGTTTTGTTTTAAAGGTGCCATGATATGTGGGCATAGAGACCCTTTGTCTCTCCAAATTCTTAATTCGAGCATAAAGCTTTGAAACCTTAGTCTTCGACGGCGTTTTAGGCTTTGAAATGTGAACGCGAACTGGTGTAAAAGGCTTCTTGATTTGGCTCTTAGCGGTTTTCCTCTTGAAACTTCTCGCTTGCACTTCCTTTACTTTTTTGAAAACCACATAGCCTTCCTTCAAATTCACTTCCTGCACATTCCATCCAGCATTCAGCCAAGCCTTAGTGTGTGCATCATCAGGTGAGTTGTTCCACCATTTTTCTTCACGATATGCGGTCATTGGCAAATTTTCACCTATTATTCCATCTATTTTTGCAAATGAAAGCTTGACAGTGTCTGTAAAGCCTGCTCTAAATTTCAAATAGCTGGTAAAAGGACTGTACTTAGTGTTTGGTTTTGGTGAAACAATTCTTCTTGCGCAGTTGAGACAAAACATTCTTGTATAGTCGCCTGTGGAAACATCTGGAACCATGCAGTCTTTGCAGTACAATTGTCCACATCTTTGGCATCTTCTAAGATATCCGTATGGGAGTACTCTGCCACATATGCCGCATTCATCTTTTAATGGCATATAATATCACATGCGAGTGATGTAATGCAGTTTTTGTTAATTAGTAATGAAGCTTTTGATATAAACTTGACTAATCACTCTTAAAATTACGTGCCTTATTCGAAAACTGCAAAAAAGAAGAAATTAGCCTTTTACAACTGCTAAAGGCACAAATCTTGCAACTTTGGTGGCTATTCCAACGCTGTCACTTACTTCTGCAACCACATCTACATTTTTGTATGCTGGATCAGCCTCTTCAGCTAAAACCACGGAGCTTGCCGATTTGACAAGGATTCCACGTTTTTCCAAAGCTGTTTTGATGTCTCCACCCCAATATTTTCTTTTGGCAGCACTTCGGCTCATCATTCTGCCGGCGCCATGGGCTGTTGAGCCAAAACTTATTTGCATAGCTTTTTCAGTTCCTACGAGAAGCCACGAGCTTGTTCCCATACTGCCTGGGATAAGAACTGGTTGTCCTGCAGTGCTGTAGTCTGCTGGTATCTCTGAGTGTCCAGGTGGAAACGCTCTTGTGGCGCCTTTTCTGTGAACCCAAACTTTCTTTTGTTCTCCGTTAACTTTGTGGTTTTCTATTTTTGCTATGTTGTGGGCTACATCATAGACGAGTTTAAGACCAAACTTTTCTGCGTCTTGTTTGAAAACCTGTTGGAAACTTTGCCGGATCCAGTGCATTATTACTTGACGGTTTGTGAAGGCATAATTAACTGCACATGCCATTGCTTGATAGTAATCTTCTGCTTCATTGCTGTTTCCTGGAGCGCAAGCAAGTTCACGGTCTGGTAGTGTTATCTTGTATTTGTTTACAGCTCTTTCCATGACTCTTAAATAATCTGAACATATTTGGTGGCCGAAACCTCTTGAGCCACAATGAATCATTAAGGTTACTTGATTTTCCTGCTCGATTCCGAAAACTTTGGCTGTTTTGGAATCATAGATTTTGTCTACTTTTTGGATTTCCAAGAAATGGTTTCCTGAACCTAATGTGCCTATTTGTGTTAGCCCTCTATTTTTTGCTGTGTTTGAAACCTTATCTGGATCTGCGTTTTTCATGCATCCACTTTCTTCGCAGTGTTCAGCATCTTCACTCCAGCCTAATCCTTTATCAATAACCCATTGAACACCTTCTACAACAAGATTTTCTAAATCATGATCTGTTACTTTAAAGTCCTTTCGACGGCTTCCAAGCCCGCATGGAACATTGCCAAAAATAACGCTTGCAAGTTCGCCAAGCTTCGGTCTTATATCTTGTTCTGTAAGATTTGTTGTTACTAAGCGTACTCCACAATTTATGTCGTAGCCAACGCCGCCTGGGCTAATTACGCCTAGGTCATAGTCTGTTGCTGCTACGCCGCCTATGGGGAAGCCGTAGCCTTCATGTCCATCTGGCAAGGTTATTGAGTGTTTGTAAATGCCAGGTAAATGGGCAACATTTACACATTGCTGAAGGGTTCTGTCAGTTTGCATCTTCTCTAACAAGTCTTTATTAGCGAATACTATGCCTGGGACTCGCATGTTTGGCTTGTATTGTGGAATGCGCCATGTGTAATTGTCTATTTTTTCAAGTGGCACTTTTTCTGTTGGGCGATGTTCTTCTCCTTCTTCCATTTTTTCACCTAACATTCAAATGAGCATTTGAAATATAAACAATTTTGGTGCCCTGTACCAAAATAAGCTTACAGTGGAAAATCCTTAAACTTCTCTACAAAATCAATAATGCCCAAAACGCTCTCGTTAAGCACAGTGTGACTCAAAACCAAATGCGCGTCAATGTATACTTTACTTTTTTGAATAGCTGAATCAGCTTCAACTATTCGTTTGCTTATGGTTTCAAAATTTTCCTTATTTTGTATTCCTTGCTTTGCGATTTTTGCCCAAAGCTTAAGTTGGTTCACATATGCTTGCAGCTTTTCGATGGCGTGTTCTGCTTTGCCAAAATGACTATAATACAAAACTTTAGGCTTTACATTTATCAGCTTATTCAATGAAGCTAAGGCAATGTCTAGACGGAATGGTGTAGGCGCTGTTGGCACTATGCTATCCATCTCATTGAGGTAAATGCCCGCTGCATCTCCTGAGAAAACACCTTCGCTTAACTGGTCATAATAGCTTAAATGATGTGAAGCATGACCAAGCGTTTCTATAGCTTTCAGTTTAACGTTATTTCCAATGTCAAGAATCATGCCATCCGTTGCTGCAGTAATCCTATCTTGAGGAATTGGCTCTGGTTTGCCGTATATTTCAGCTATATGTCCCAGAACTTCCTTCGACTGTTGCCACAGTTTTTCAGGATTTGCCAAGTGAGGTGCTCCTCTGGAATGAACAATAACTTTGGCTTTTGGCAGAAACTTCAGTAATGTGCCAGCACCTCCTCCATGGTCTAGGTGAATGTGTGAAACGGCAACATAAGCCACTTCTTCAGGTTTTATGTCCAGTTCTTTTAGGCAATAAAGCAGGTTAGGTATTGATGATGTGGGTCCTGTTTCAACTATTGCCGGTTTTTTTCCTTTAACTATGTAGCTGGCAATAAAGCTTTTAATTCCCGCAGTTTCAACATCAATTTGGTACAAGTATTCTTCAAGTTTTGTTATTTGCATTTTTGTTCTATCCTAATTTTCTGCTTTATGGTTCTCTGTTGATTATTTTTTTGGGCGTTGATGCTATAAACATTGTTACTATTTTGATTCACGTCTGCGATGCGTATCTGCCCATTTTTTGCTCTCTTAAGTTTTGCTGTCTTCTTTATTTAAACATGCTTGCATTATCAAATGCGCGCTTGGAAAACAAAATTAGAAATTAATCTTGTTTAAAACCTCGTCGGGCATGAACTCTTGGCGAGATCTTACAGAGGCTTCCTCTACATAAAGCTGAACCGCATATCTAAGCGCCTCGTCAGTTACGGGAATGTAATCCAAGTCAGACTGGAAATAGCTGAGAAGTGAAGCTGAACATGCAAAACGTAAGGCTCTGTCCTCTAAACGGGCTGAAAAGGTTACGAACTCCCTTGGAATATGCTCCAAAATAGCGTTGCGCGTTTTCTCAATAATCTTGTAAACCTTGGGTGTGACGAGAACATGTTTTCGTGGAAAACGATCTCTAACCATTGGATGCCCAGTTTCAATAGCATAAACAAGCGTCAAATGATTCCTGATGTTTCCTGCACCTTTCTCGATGTCAATTTCGCCTAAAGCCAATTTCATCTGGCTTTGAGCTAACTCAATAAAACGTTGTTTAGTGAGCCTATGTAATCTGCAAAGCATACGATCTTCTATTGCATTGTAATTTGGGTCGCTTATCGTTACTTCGTAGCCTCTTCCAAAGGTTGCTACGTTGTAATTAACGCTGAAGAAGCCGTTGAACCTGTAAGGCCCTATCACTTCACGGTGAAGCTCGTACTTGATCACGCTGCGCTCCATAGCCAACTTTAAGGGTTCCACCATGCCTTTATACTTAAACCAATCGTTAAACTCTGGAATAATGAAATTGAAAACACGACCCACATATGCTTGACCTATCCTTATGAAACGAGCTGGGGTCATACCGCCTGTGTAACGGTTTCTTCCAGGAATGCCATGAGGATGAATTTTAGCGTCCAACTTGCCTAGTATCATGTCCCTCGTGGAGAAGCTTTTGCCAGTTCCTGGTTCACCGAAAAGAGCCAGGTTCCAGCCAGTTTGCATACCTGTCTTTCCCCGTTCATGAATTATCTCAACATCCGCTAAACCATACTGCTGAGTTATGCTGAGTAAGCTGTCAAAATACAGAGTAGGCCCAAACATCCGCAGCAAGTAATCACTCAAAGCGCCTATGGAGAAAGTTTTCCCAAAGCTCACAGTGGCTTCGAGGCGATTCTTTAACAGACTGTTGAGATGCTGGTTCAACATGTCATCCATTTTTTCTATTTCTTGTCTTTCCAAAGCAACGTAATCAACTTCCTCTTCAGCAACTTTAACTGATGTTGGTTGAAAAGCTTCTGAAGTTTTCGGCAACTGTTTATGAGTAGCTAAGCCCAACTCCAACCGTATCAAAGGAGAAACTTCCTCCAGAATGATCCATTCACGGTAGTTGTCTCCCTCATAGAAGGGAGTGATTATTTTCAGCTTTTCTAGGTCAGCTATTATGGGCATCGGGTCCATTTGGCTTTTCAGTTTTTCTGCAATGTCTCTTAAGTTATATCCTTTGCCAGTTTGGAGAAGAACCTTCAAAATTTCTATGCTGTTTTCTCCATATTTCTTTTTCATCTCTTGAATGTTGCTTTTAATAGTGTCCCATGAACCTTTAAGCAGCAGGTGTCCATCTTCAAATGTGTAATGTTTACCTCTAAAAACAATCCACTTCCTAGGCTTTTGCGTCTCAAAAATTTCTTTAAGCTGTGAGTCGCTTATTGTAGAGGCAATTTCAAAAGCTGCTTGTTCCTCATTGATGCCCCAAGGGTTTTCAAAGTGCTCAAAATATGCAATAGCAAGATTCATACCTATCTCAAAAAGTTGGTGACGGGTAAAAGCACGTTTGAATAGAATTTTTCTTTCAACAATTTTGTCTTCAGCCGCCACCTAGCTTTCCTCCTGCAAATATGATTCAGTTATGATGTCTATCTCTTTCTGTCCTATCCAATTCTTAGCCTTTAACTCCTCCAGTCCCCTAGTCAAATTTTCCTTAAATCTTTGCGAAACAAGAATGTTGGCTGAGGCTGTTGCGGAACGAAGGGCTTCAGCGAAGGCTTTATCAGAATTTATGTGTTTTTTTAAGGCAAAATTCAGCATTCTGCTAATAACTTTAGATCTTGGCTTTAGAAAAGGCTTCATTTTTGAGGCTGCTGTGAAACCTAGCAAAGTTTTTTGGAAAGTCTTCAGGACACCCTTAGGGCTTGAAACCTTGACAGGGGGAAATATGTGAAGTTGAGTTTTACTTCCAGCTTTGTATCCTGCTAGGTAAAAGGGCAAGCATACAAGGGAGACATCTTCTAGTGTTTGCCAAGGCAGAGTCAACTCCTCAAACTTGTCCTCCATTTGCCTTTTGTTTTCTATTAGATCTTCGATTTGTTTTGCAATTTGGTCTATTGTTAGCTTGAGCGTTTCCATTTCTTTTTGTTTGCATAGGACTTTTTCTTTGCATTGGTCTTCTAAGCTGGTGATTTTGTTTTTTTCTTTATCTACTAACCCTTGGTAGAAGCTGCATAACTTTTCAACTTCAGCCTTGTTTTGTTTTTGTGCTTGTTCTATAGATCCTATAATGTCATGTAGCCTCTTTTTCGTCTCTCGAATTTTGCTTTCGCACAGCTTGATCTTGTGTCCTATGTGGGCTACACCTATTTTGCTTCTTCTTTTTTGCAAATCTTGCTTTTTTGTTAGGTCAGTTTTCAGCAGTTCCAGCTTTTGCAGTTCACGTTCACGCCTTTCCCTCTCCTTCGCTTTTATTTTTAATATACTTTCAAGAGTCCTATTCACATTGGCAATTTCAGCATCTCGCTTCTTTTCTAACTGGCTGAGCTTCTCTTCTATGGCTGGTAGCAATTTTGATATTTTCTCACTGTAGGATTCTTGAGTGAACTTGATTTCCTTGGTAATCATCTGCTCATGGAAGTCTAATGTATCCATTAAAACTTTTTTGACGTATTCTAAACCCATTATGTCAGAACGCACTTTGCTGTGAAGATCTGACAGCTGTTTTGCGCCTTCAATAGCTTTTGACGCATCCAACGTGGGAGGCACCATAACCATAGCAAGGCTTTCCTTAAACTGCAAAGCAGCGGTTTCCTTGATATATTCGAAAATAGCTGATAAAAGTTCTCTGTCAGAAATTAAAGCGTCAATCTTAACTTCAACGCTTCCGGCAAAGTCGTTGAAAACTTTTGTATGCTTCTCAAGGGCAAGCTTAAATTGTCCTCGAATGGATGCTCCTTGTTCAATATCTTCAAGGAAGGTTTCAAAGCTGGGCAACTTTTTATATTTTATGAGTGACGAAAAAACGTTTAACCCATCTAAAACGAGGGATTTTTCGCCCCAAGGAATAAGCCATAAGGGGTAATACATTTTAGACACGAACATGATTTTTTCCGAAGCTTCCAAAAAACCAAGCTTTCTGCGTTTCGCTTCTGCCGAAAGAAGAACCGCAGCAGTTTCCATGTTAAGGGTAAAAGCTTCATTATCATCTGCCTCAACTGCGAAGGGAAGAGTCAAATTAGCTGTAGACATTCTTTTCACACCGCACTATTTGAAATTTACAATTAAATATAGTTGTTAGTCTTAATGAATCATCTGGAAAAGTGTTTCAATCTCTAGCGTGCATATAATTTTCCTTTAGCGTTTACGTGAATGTTCTTTTTGGTGTTTTGTCGAAGTCTTGATCGTTTGATATTATTTCTTTCGCTTTACTTTTTAGTGCAGTTGCTAGGTGTAAGGCATCTTTGTAATCTATGCGCGTGTATGCATTTCCTTGTGTGGTTGCGCCGTATAAGGCATACCGAGGCGAAAAGGGCGCTTGCGTTTGCGAATAGGTTATTAGTTGCAATTTTGAAGAAGTTTTGGGTGGTTTATTTGAAGAGCTTATGGGTTGTTTTTGCAGTTTTATGCGTTGTCTCCGCTTCTCTTGTGTACAGTGTTTCAGTTAATTTTCAACTTCAAGGTGAGCTTTCTAAAGCTTT
>Ga0207433_10002264_pt1 | contig 39428 bp, 28 predicted proteins | sample YelNatPaOPGAMG01_FD_187559 | JGI IMG/M metagenome (GOLD analysis project Ga0207433, IMG submission 187559) | Hot spring thermophilic microbial communities from Obsidian Pool, Yellowstone National Park, USA - OP-RAMG-01 (SPAdes) (version 3) | ecosystem: Environmental > Aquatic > Thermal springs...
CCCAGAAAGATGGTGACCCAGTGAGTACGGGCAACGAGGATGACGGCATCGAGGTCATCGGCGGCGTCGACCCGCGGATCATGGCGGTCGATGACGACTCCGACGAACGCTCGTTGACCGACCTGGTCGAGCAACCCGCCAAGGTGATGCGCATCGGCACGATGATCAAGCAACTGCTCGAGGAGGTGCGCGTGGCACCCCTGGACGACGCGAGCCGCAACCGGCTGCGCGAGATCCACGCCACCAGCATCCGCGAACTCGAGGACGGCCTGGCCCCGGAACTGCGCGAGGAACTCGACCGCCTCACGCTGCCGTTCAGCGAGGACACCACCCCGTCGGACGCCGAACTGCGCATCGCCCAGGCGCAGCTGGTCGGCTGGCTGGAGGGGCTCTTCCACGGCATCCAGACCGCGCTATTCGCCCAGCAGATGGCCGCCCGCGCACAGCTGGAGCAGATGCGCCAGGGCGCGCTGCCCCCGGGCATGGGCAAGGCCAGCCACGCCGGGCACGGCCAATACCTGTAAGAGGTCGCAAACAGGTGACGGTGCCCGGTTCCGGTCCTCACATCGAGACGCACAACGCGTGGGTGGAGTTTCCCATCTTCGACGCCAAGTCGCGCTCCCTGAAGAAGGCCTTCCTCGGTAAGGCGGGCGGCACGATCGGACGCAACAACTCCAACGTCGTCGTCATCGAAGCGCTGCGCGACATCACCATGTCGCTCGAACTGGGCGACCGGGTCGGCCTGGTCGGCCACAACGGGGCCGGCAAGTCGACGCTGCTGCGGCTGCTGTCGGGCATCTACGAACCCACCCGCGGCTGGGCGAAGGTCACCGGCCGGGTGGCGCCGGTCTTCGACCTCGGCGTCGGCATGGACCCGGAGATCTCCGGCTACGAGAACATCATCATCCGCGGCCTGTTTCTCGGCCAGACCCGCAGGCAGATGCTGGCCAAGGTCGACGAGATCGCCGAGTTCACCGAGCTGGGCGACTACCTGTCGATGCCGATGCGCACCTACTCCACCGGAATGCGGGTGCGGCTGGCGATGGGCGTGGTCACCAGCATCGACCCCGAGATCCTGCTGCTCGACGAGGGCATCGGCGCGGTGGACGCCGACTTCCTGAAGAAGGCGCAGTCCCGGTTGCAGAGCCTGGTGGAGCGGTCCGGGATCCTGGTGTTCGCCAGCCACTCCAACGAATTCCTCGCCCGGCTGTGCAAGACCGCGATGTGGATCGAGCACGGCGTCATCCGGCAGTCCGGCGGCATCGAAGACGTGGTGCGCGCCTACGAGGGCGAGGACGCGGCCCGGCACGTGCGCGAGGTGCTGGCCGAGACCCGGTCCGTGGGATGAGCGAATCCGTCACCGAATCCGTCATCGCCGTCGTCGTCACCCACCGGCGTCCCGATCAGCTCGCCACGTCGCTCGACGCGCTGAGCAGCCAGACCCGGCTGCCCGATCACCTGGTCGTGGTGGACAACGACGGTGCCGCGGACGGCCGGGTGCGCGATCTGGTGCAGGGGCAACCGCTTGCGAGCACCTACCTGGCGTCGCGCCGCAACCTCGGCGGAGCGGGCGGTTTCGCGCTGGGCATGCTGCACGCGCTGGCGCTGGGCGCCGACTGGGTGTGGCTGGCCGACGACGACGGGCGCCCCCGGGACAGCCGGGTGCTGGCCACGCTGCTGGCCTGCGCGCACAGGCACGGGCTGGCCGAGGTGTCGCCCATGGTGTGCAACTCCGACGACCCGCGGCGCCTGGCCTTTCCGCTGCGGCGCGGCCTGGTGTGGCGCAGGCTGACCAGCGAATTGCGCACCGAGGCGGGCGACGACCTGCTGCGCGGCATCGCGTCGCTGTTCAACGGGGCGCTGTTCCGGGCGGCCACGCTGGAGTCGGTCGGGGTGCCCGACCTGAGGCTGTTCATCCGCGGCGACGAGGTCGAGCTGCACCGGCGGCTGGTGCGCTCCGGGCTGCCGTTCGGCACCTGCCTGGACGCCGTCTACCTGCACCCCTGCGGAACCTCCGAGTTCCGGCCGATCCTGGGCGGCCGGATGCACACCCAGTACCCGGACGACCCCGGCAAGCGCTTCTTCACCTACCGCAACCGCGGCTACCTGCTCTCGCAGCCTGGGTTGCGCAAGCTGCTGGTGCAGGAGTGGGTCCGCTTCGGCTGGTTCTTCCTGGTGACCCGCCGCGACCCCGCAGGGTTCCGGGAATGGATTCGGCTGCGCCGCATGGGGCGCCGCGAGCAGTTCGGCACGCCTGGGAGGCCCGGCATGACACGCGCCGACGACGATGCAGAGCGAAGCGATGAGGAGGAGCGGCGCCGATGACGTTGCTGGATGCGGCGACACAGTCACGCACGCTGGCCCGCGCACGCCGCGACCTGGCCGACGGTTTCCGGCGTCACGAGCTGTGGCTGCACCTGGGCTGGCAGGACATCAAGCAGCGCTACCGCCGCTCGGTGCTGGGCCCGTTCTGGATCACCATCGCGACCGGAACCACCGCCGTGGCGATGGGCGGCCTGTACTCCAAGCTGTTCCACCTCGAGCTGTCGGTGCACCTGCCCTACGTGACGCTGGGCCTGATCATCTGGAACCTGATCAACGCCGCCATCCTGGAGGGCGCCGACGTGTTCGTCGCCAACGAGGGACTGATCAAGCAGTTGCCGACGCCGCTGTCCGTGCACGTCTACCGGCTGGTGTGGCGGCAGATGATCTTGTTCGCGCACAACATCGTCATCTATGTCGTCGTGGCGATCATCTACCCCAAGCCGTGGTCGTGGGCCGACCTGTCGGTGCTCCCGGCGCTCGTGCTCGTCGTGCTCAATTGCGTCTGGGTGGCACTGTGCTTCGGCATCCTGGCGACCCGTTACCGCGACATCGGCCCGCTGCTGTTCTCGGTCGTGCAGCTGTTGTTCTTCATGACCCCGATCATCTGGAACGACGACACCCTGCGCCAGCAGGGCGCCGGGCGCTGGGCGAGCATCGTCGAACTCAACCCGCTGCTGCACTATCTCGACATCGTCCGCGCCCCGCTGCTGGGCGCCCATCAGGAGCTGCGGCACTGGGCGGTGGTGCTGGCGCTGACCGTGGTCGGCTGGCTGCTGGCGGCCTTCGCGATGCGGCAATACCGCGCCCGCGTGCCCTACTGGGTCTGAGCCCGGGCCGCGCCGGACGTCCGGTCCCCCTTGTTGCAAGCCGGCGGCAGAGCTCGCCGAGGATATTCACTTCTGTCCTTTTGGATATACTCGGCGGATGACGAAGCGGCTGATCGATGTGGACGACGACAAGCTTGAGCAGGCGCGGCGACTGCTCGGCACGTCGACGGCCAAGGCGACGGTGAACGAGGCTCTGGCGGAGGTGTTGGCGCTCGCTCAGCGGCGTCAAGCCCTGCTGCACCCTGAGGTGATAGCGGGCAGTGCGGAACTGGCCGCTGACGAGCAGCGCGGGTCCGCGTGGGCTTGAAAGCCCATTTTCTCGGCGACACCTCCGCCGTCGCTCGTGTGACCAAGCCGGCCGTGGCGCAGCGGCTGATCCCGCTGATCGAGGCCGGGCTGGTGGCCCGTTGCACCATCACCGACCTCGAAGCCGGGATCAGCGCGCGCAACGGGCGGGATTGGAAACGCACCCGGCACGCTCGGTCACCCTGGCCCCGGGCGACGATCGATCAGGACGTGCTGGACCGTGCGTTAGAGGTGCAAGGGGCGCTCGCCGTGGCAGCTCTGCACCGCACGGTGAAACTCGGGGATCTGCTCGTCGCCGCCGCCGCCGAACGTGCGCGGCTCGTGGTGCTGCACTACGACCATGACTTCGATCGGATAGCGACGATCACCGGTCAGCCCACGGAATGGGTGGCGCCACCAGGAGCCGTCGACTAGGTCCGGCTGCCCGCATCCGGTGCCCGCAGCCACGCCAGGTCCCCGTAAGCGTTGCCGCATAACGGAATGGGCGGCGCTGTCGATCTTTCCCTTCAGCTCGGCCTCCGCCTTGGCGGCGATGCCGGCGATGCCGGCGATGCCGGCGATGTTGGCGGCGACGTTGAGCGCGGTCGCCATGTTCGCGCGCTGCGGGACGCAGATGCTGCTCGTCCTGCCGTAGGGATCCCGATACGGCGCCCCGTACAGCAGCGGGATCAGCGCCGGCCCCACCGGTGCAGCGGCACCGAACGGGTAGTCCGGTCGACCGGACCGAGATCGGTGTGTATAACCAACGGAAAACCAGGCGGGGCGGAAGGACGGCGGACGTGAGCGAGAATGCCCCGTCGGCGGCGGATGCGGCGCGCGAGAACCTCGCCGCGGAGTTGGACCGGCTGCGGCAGCGCCGCGAGCGCCTGCAACTGGAGGTCAGAAACGACCGCGGCATGGTCGGCGACCACGGCGACGCGGCGGAGGCCATTCAGCGCGCCGAGGAACTGGTCAGCCTCACCGACCGGATCACCGAATTGGACCGGCGGCTGCGCGGGGGTCCGCTGCCCGCCGAAGACGGCGCCCCCACGCTGCCCGCAGGCACCGAGGTGACGCTGCGTTTCGGCGACGGCGAAGTCGTCACCATGCAGGTGATCTCCATCGTCGAGGAGACACCCGCGGGCCGCGAGGCCGAGACCCTGACCGCGCACAGCCCGCTGGGGCGGGCCCTGGTCGGGCGCCAGGCCGGCGACACCGTGACCTATGCGACGCCGCAGGGCCAGAACCGGGTCGAAGTGCTCGACGTGAAGCTGCCCGGCTGACGCACCCCGGGTCGCCGAGCCGCCCCGTTAGACTCCTCCCGATGATCCCCGCCGAGTCCGGCGCGGCGCCGCCGCGCCCGCACCTGAACCTGATGACGCAGGTGGGGCGTTTCGTCATCGCCGGCGGCCTGGCCGGGATCGTGGACTTCGGCCTGTACCTGGTGCTCTACCAAGCGGTGCACCTACAGGTCGACCTGTCCAAGGCGACCAGCTTCGTCGTGGGCACCATCACCGCCTACCTGATCAACCGCCGGTGGACGTTTCAGGCGGCACCGAGCACCGCCCGGTTCATCGCGGTCATGGTTCTCTACGCGGTCACCTTCTCCGTGCAGGTGGGGCTCAACCACCTGTGCCTCGCGCTGTGGCACTACCGGGCGTGGGCGATACCGGCCGCGTTCGTGGTCGCGCAGGGCACCGCCACCGTCATCAACTTCGTCGTGCAGCGGGCCGTGATCTTCCGCATCCGCTGAGCCCGGACGTACAGGCGGTACCCTCTTTGACGATGTCGAGCAGTGACGTTCCCACCACCCCCACCCGGCTGACGGGCTTCGGCCGCACCGCGCCCTCGGTGGCCCGGGTGCTGTCGACCCGCGATCCCGAGGTGATCGCCAAGGCGGTGGCCCAGGTCGCCGACGCGGGCGGACGCGGCGTCATCGCACGCGGCCTGGGCCGGTCCTACGGCGACAACGCCCAGAACGGCGGCGGCCTGGTGATCGACATGACGGGGCTCAACACCATCCATTCGATCAGCGCCGACTCCCGGCTCGTCGACGTCGACGCCGGGGTCAGCCTGGACCAGTTGATGAAGGCGGCGCTGCCGTTCGGGCTGTGGGTCCCGGTGCTTCCGGGCACGCGCCAGGTCACCGTCGGCGGGGCCATCGCCTGCGACATCCACGGCAAGAACCACCACAGCGCGGGCAGCTTCGGCAACCACGTGCGGTCCATGGACATGTTGACGGCCGACGGCGCCGTGCACCACCTGACTCCGGCCGGCGAGGAGTCCGAGTTGTTCTGGGCCACGGTCGGGGGCAACGGGCTGACCGGGATCGTGCTGCGCGCCACCATCGCCATGACGCCGACGGAGACGGCATACTTCATCGCCGACGGAATCGCCACCAAGGACCTCGACGAGACGGTGGCCGCCCACCTCGACGGCAGCGAAGCCAACTACACCTACTCCAGCGCGTGGTTCGACTCGATCAGTGCGCCACCCAAGCTGGGCCGTGCGGCGATCAGCCGCGGCAGCCTGGCCAAGGCGGAGCAGCTGCCACCCAAGCTCGCCAAGAATCCGCTGCAGTTCACCGCCCCCCAGTTGCCCGCGGTGCCCAACATCTTCCCGGTCGGCGTGGTGACCAAGCTGACGGGCAGCATGGTCGGTGAGGCGTTCTACCGGATGAGCGGGAACTACCAGGACAAGATCGTCAACCTGACGCAGTTCTACCACATGCTTGATTTGACGACTGGGTGGCAATATGCCTATGGACCAAGAGGTTTCGCGCAACACCAGTTCTTGGTGCCACCAAATGCGATGGAGGAGTTCAAGGGCATCATCCGCTGGATTCAAACCCGGGGCCACTACTCATTCCTCAACGTGTTCAAGCTCTTCGGTCCGGGCAACAATGCGCCGCTGAGCTTCCCGATGGCCGGTTGGAACGTCGCGATGGACTTCCCGAACAAGCCCGGCGTCAACGAATTCCTCAACGAGCTCGACGCCCGGGTGCTGGAATTCGGCGGTCGGGTCTACACCGCCAAGGACTCGCGCACCACCGCCGAGACCTTCCACGCCATGTACCCCCGCATCGACGAATGGATTGCGTTGCGCCGCAAGGTCGATCCGACCGGAGTGTTCGTCTCGGACATGGCCCGACGTTTGGAGCTGCTGTAAATGGTGCTTGACGCCGTGGGAAACCCCCAGGCCATCCTGCTTCTGGGCGGCACGTCGGAGATCGGGCTGGCCATCTGCGAGCGCTACCTGCGCAACGCGCACGCGCGAATCGTGCTGGCCGCCATGCCGAACGACCCGGGCCGCGACGACGCGGTGGCCCAGATGAAGGCGGCGGGCGCGCGGTCGGTGGAGCTGATCGACTTCGAGGCCACCGACCCCGAGAGCCATCCGAAGACGATCGATGCGGCGTTCGCCCGAGGCGACATCGACGTGGCGATCGTGGCCTTCGGCGTGCTCGGGGACGCCGAGGAACTGTGGCAGGACCAGCGCAAGGCCGTGCTGGCGGCCGAGATCAACTACACTGCAGCGGTTTCGGTGGGCGTGCTGCTGGGCGAAAAGATGCGCGCGCAGGGCTTCGGCCAGATCATCGCGATGAGCACGGTCGCCGGCGAGCGGGTGCGGCGGTCCAACTTCGTCTACGGCTCCTCCAAGGCAGGCCTGGACGGCTTCTATCTCGGCTTGGCAGAAGCTCTGCGGGAGTACGGGGTTCACGTCCTGGTGATCCGGCCGGGGCAGGTACGCACCCGGATGAGCGCGCACGTCAAGGAAGCCCCGCTCACCGTCGACAAGGAGTACGTCGCGAACCTCGCGGTGACGGCGGCGGCAAAAGGTAAGGAATTGGTTTGGGCGCCGGCAGCATTCCGCTACGTGATGATGGTGTTGCGACACATCCCGCGGAGCGTCTTCCGCAGGCTGCCGATCTGACCATGCGCAACGCGCTGCACGGCCTCGGCCAGATCGCCGCGGCCGTGCTGGTCGCCGTCGCCGTCGCCGTCGTGTCGCTGGTCGCGATCGCCGGTGTCCAGTGGCCGGCCTACCCGTCCTCCAACCAGCTGCACGCGCTGACCACCGTCGGACAGGTCGGCTGCCTGGCCGGGCTCGTCGCCGCCGCCTGGGCGTGGCGCCGGGGCCGTCGTCTGCTCGCCCGGCTGGGCGGGCTGGCGTTCGTCTCCGCGTTCGCCGTCGTCACCCTGGGCATGCCGCTGGGCGCCACGACGCTGTACCTGTTCGGGGTCTCCGTGGACCAGCAGTTCCGCACCGAATACCTGACCCGGCTCGCCGCCAGCCCCGCCCTGCACGACATGACCTACCTCGGCCTGCCGCCGTTCTACCCGCCGGGCTGGTTCTGGATCGGCGGCCGCGTCGCGGCGCTCACCGGCACACCGGCCTGGGAGGTGTTCAAGCCGTGGGCCATCACCTCGATCGCCGTCGCGGTCGCGGTGGCGCTGGTGCTGTGGTGGCAGCTGGTCCGCTTCGAGTACGCGCTGGTGGTCACCGCGGCCACCGCGGCGGCGACGCTGGCCTACGGCTCGCCGGAGCCCTACGCCGCGATGATCACGGTGCTGCTGCCGCCGGTGCTGGTGCTGACCTGGTCGGGCCTGCGCGCCGGCGCGCGCGGCGGCGGCTGGGCGGCGGTCATCGGCGCCGGGCTGTTCCTGGGGTGGACGGCGACCTGGTACACACTGCTGTTCGCGTTCACCGCCTTCACGATGGTGCTCATGGCGTTGCTGCCGGCCGGGGCGCGCTGGCGGCACGGCGGCGCCGAGGCGGCGCTCGACCCGCTGCGGCGGCTGGCCGTCATCGCCGTGATCGCGGCGGCCATCGCGAGCACCACCTGGCTGCCGTTCCTGCTGCGCGCCGCGCACAGTCCGGTCAGCAACAGTGGCAGCGCCCAGCACTACCTGCCCGCCGACGGCGCGGAGCTGACCTTCCCCATGCTGCAGTTCTCCCTGCTGGGAGCGGTCTGCATGCTGGGCACGCTGTGGCTGGTGGTGCGTGCCCGGTCGTCGGTGCGGGCCGGCGCGCTGGGCATCGGCGTGCTGGCCGTCTACCTGTGGTCGCTGCTGTCGATGCTGACCACGCTCGCGCGCACCACGCTGTTGTCGTTCCGGCTGCAGCCCACGCTGACCGTGCTGCTGGTCGCGGCCGGGGCGTTCGGCTTCCTGGAGGCCACCCGTGCGCTGGCCGACAGGAGCCGCGCCGCCCTGCCGGTGGCCGGCGCCGTCGGCCTGGCCGCGGCGATCGCGTTCAGCCAGGACATTCCCGAGGTGCTGCGCCCCGACCTCACCATCGCCTACACCGACACCGACGGCCACGGGCAGCGCGGCGATCGGCGGCCGGCGAGTTCGGAGAAGTTCTACCCGAATGTCGATGCCACCATCCGGCAGGTGACCGGCCGGGCACGTGAGCAAACCGTGGTGATGACCGCCGACTACAGCTTCCTGTCCTACTACCCGTACTGGGGGTTCCAGGGGCTGACCTCGCACTACGCCAACCCGCTGGCGCAGTTCGACCTGCGGGCGGCGCAGATCAAGAAGTGGTCGACGCTCAAGAGCGCCGACGAGTTCGTCCACGCGCTGGACACCTGCCCCTGGCCGCCGCCGACGGTGTTCCTGATGCGTCGCGGCGCGAACGGGAACTACACCCTGCGGCTGGCCGAGGACGTCTACCCCAACCAGCCCAACGTGCGGCGCTACGTCGTCGATTTGCGGGCGGCCCTGTTCGCGGACCCCCGATTCGCCGTCGACAGCGTCGGCCCGTTCGTCCTGGCCATCCGCAAGCCCGGGAGCGGCGGCTGATGGTCACCGAAACCCCAGCTAGGGCCGAAGAACTACCATCTAGCTCCGTGAGCGACGCGGGAACCAACCACCGGATCGCTCGGCTCGTGGCGACCGTCGCCGGTTTACTCGGGGCCCTGCTGGCCGTCGCCACGCCGCTGCTGCCGGTCAACCAGACCTCCGCCCAGCTCGACTGGCCGCAAAACGGCACCTTCGACAGCGTCGAGGCGCCGCTGATCGGCTACGTCGCCACCGAATTGAACGTCAGCGTGCCCTGCCAGGCCGCCGCCGGGCTGGCCGGGCCCGAGAACGCCGGCAAGACGGTGCTGCTGTCCACGGTGCCCAAGCAGGCCCCCAAGGCCGTCGACCGCGGCCTGCTCATCCAGCGCGCCAACGACTACCTGGTGCTGGTGGTGCGCAACGTCCCGGTGGTGACGGCCCCGCTGAGCCAGGTGCTCAGCCCGGCCTGCCGGCGGCTGACGTTCACCGCGCACGCCGAGAAGGTGGTCGCCGAATTCGTCGGGCTGCGCCAGGGGCCCAACGCCGAACATCCCGGGGCGCCGCTGCGCGGGGAGCGCAGCGGCTACGACTTCCGGCCGCAGATCGTCGGCGTGTTCACCGACCTGAGCGGCCCCGCGCCGCCCGGCCTGAGCCTCGCGGCGACCGTGGACACCCGCTACAGCAGCAGCCCCACGCCGCTGAAACTGGCCGCGATGATCCTCGGGCTGCTGTGCACCGCCGCCGCCCTGGTCGCGCTGCACGTCCTCGACACCGCCTTCGAAACCGCCGGCGCCACCCGGCACCGCCGCTTCCTGCCCGCGCGGTGGTGGTCGATCGGCGGTCTGGACGCGCTGGTGATCGCGGTGCTGGTGTGGTGGCATTTCGTCGGCGCGAACACCTCCGACGACGGCTACATCCTGACCATGGCCCGGGTGTCCGAGCATGCCGGTTACATGGCCAACTACTACCGCTGGTTCGGCACGCCAGAGGCCCCGTTCGGCTGGTACTACGACCTGCTGGCGCTGTGGGCCCACGTGAGCACCGCCAGCATCTGGATGCGGCTGCCGACCCTGATCATGGCGCTGACGTCCTGGTGGCTGATCAGCCGCGAGGTCATCCCCCGCCTGGGCCACGCCGTCAAGCGGAGCCGCGCCGCGGCCTGGACCGCGGCGGGCATGTTCCTGGCGGTGTGGCTGCCGCTCGACAACGGGCTGCGGCCCGAGCCGATCATCGCCCTGGGCATCCTGCTGACGTGGTGCTCGGTGGAACGCGCGGTGGCCACCAGCCGGCTGCTGCCCGTGGCGGGCGCCTGCATCATCGGCGCGCTGACGCTGTTCTCCGGGCCGACGGGCATCGCCTCCGTGGGTGCGCTGCTGGTCGCGGTCGGGCCGCTGCGGACCATCCTGCACCGCAGGTCCAAGCGGTTCGGGTTGCTGCCGCTGCTGGCGCCCATCCTGGCCGCGGCGACCGTGACGGTGATCCTGATCTTCCGCGACCAGACCCTGGCCGGGGAGATGCAGGCCACCGCGCTCAAGCGCGCCGTCGGCCCCAGCCTGACCTGGTTCGACGAGCACCTGCGCTATGAGCGGCTGTTCATGGCCAGCCCCGACGGCTCGATCGCCCGCCGGTTCGCGGTGCTGGCGGTGCTGCTCGCGCTGGGCATCTCGGTGGCGATGGCGTTGCGCAAGGGCCGCATCCCCGGCACGGCCGCCGGGCCGAGCCGGCGCATCATCGGGATCACCATCATCTCGTTCCTGGCGATGATGTTCACCCCCACCAAATGGACCCACCACTTCGGGGTGTTCGCCGGGCTGGCCGGATCGCTGGGGGCGTTGGCCGCGGTCGCGGTGAGTGCCGGGGCCATGCGTTCGCGCCGCAACCGCACCGTGTTCGCGGCCGTGGTGCTGTTCTTGATGGCGCAGTGCTTCGCCAGCGTGAACGGCTGGTGGTACGTCTCCAACTTCGGTGTGCCCTGGTCGAATTCGTTCCCCAGGTGGCACTACGGCGTGTCGACGGTGTTCCTCGGGCTGACGATGCTGGTGCTGCTGCTGGCCGCGTGGTTCCACTTCGTCGCCGTCGGCGCGGTCGGTTCCCCGGGCGCGTCGAAAACCCGTCTCGGGTCGCGGCTGGCCGGAATCGTCCAGTCCCCCTTGGCGATTGCCGCGTGGGCACTGGTGGTCTTCGAGGTGGCGTCGCTGACCGTGGCGATGGTCGGCCAATACCCGGCGTGGTCGGTGGGCCGGTCGAACCTGCAGGCCCTGACCGGCAACACCTGCGGCCTGGCCGAGGACGTGCTGGTGGAGCAGGACCCCAACGCCGGGATGCTGGCCCCGGTCACGGGCCCGGTGGCGGCGGCCCTGGGCGCCGGCATGTCGGAGGCCTTCACGCCCAACGGCATTCCCGCCGACGTCCGCGCCGACCCGGTGATGGAACGACCCGGCGACCGCAGCTTCGTCGGCGACGACAACCCGATCACCGGGACCGGGGCCGGCACCGAGGGGGGCACCCGCGCCGCGCCCGGTGTCAACAATTCCCGCGCGCAACTGCCCTACAACCTGGACCCGGCGCGCACCCCGGTGCTGGGCAGCTGGCGTCCCGGCGTGCAGGTGCCGGCCAGGCTGCGGTCGGGCTGGTACCGCCTGCCGCCCCGCGACCAGGCGGGCCCGCTGCTGGTGGTCAGCGCGGCCGGCCGCTTCGACCCGCGCGAGGTCCAGGTCCAGTGGGCCACCGACGCCGAGGCTGCCGACGGGCACCCCGGCGGGGCGTTCGAGTTCGCCGACGTCGGGGCGTCCCCGGCGTGGCGCAACCTGCGGCTGGCCCTGTCGGCGATCCCGGCGTCGGCCACCCAGGTCCGCCTGGTCGCCGACGACGAGGACCTGGCGCCGCAGCACTGGATCGCCCTGACCCCGCCGCGGATCCCGCGGCTGCGCACGCTGCAGGACGTCGTGGGCTCGACGGACCCGGTGTTCCTGGACTGGCTGGTCGGGCTGGCGTTCCCCTGCCAGCGGCCGTTCGGCCACCAGAACGGCGTCGACGAGACACCGAAATGGCGCATCCTGCCGGACCGCTTCGGCGCGGAGGCCAACTCGCCGGTGATGGACAACAACGGCGGCGGCCCGCTGGGCGTCACCGAACTGCTGGTGAAGGCGACGACGGTGGCCAGCTACCTCAAGGACGACTGGTCGCGGGACTGGGGCTCGCTGCAGCGGCTGACGCCCTACTACCCCGACGCCCAGCCGGCTCGGCTGCGACTGGGGACGGTCACCCGCGGCGGCCTGTGGAACCCCGGGCCGCTGAGGCACTGAGGGCGGGGCGCCATCGCGCGGCCGCCCAACCGAGAAAGTCGCCCAATTCACCCGAATGTCGCCGTGTCGCGCGGGCGCGCACCCGCTGGGGCCTATCGCCGCGTCCATGCCCCGCGTCCTCAGCGGCGTCGCTTACCATCGAGCCTCGTGTCCCCCGACGGTAATCGGCCATCCCGGCGCGTCCTGCGGCTGGTGGCCGTCGCCGCGGGAATCGCGGGTGTGCTGCTGTGCGCCTGCGTCCCCCTGCTTCCGGTGCGGCAGACCACCGCAACCATCCTGTGGCCGCAGGGCACCGCCGACGGGCACGTCACCCAGATCACCGCGCCGCTGGTGTCCGGGGCGCCGCGCACACTCGACATCTCCATCCCCTGCCCCGCGATGGCCACCCTGCCCGCCGACGGCGGACTGGTGGTTTCGACCCTGCCCGCCAACGGCGTCGACGCCGGCAAGAACGGGCTGTTCGTGCGCGCCAACAAGGACGTGGTCGTGGCCGCGTTCCGCGACTCGGTGGCCGCGGTGGCGCAGCGCTCGGCGGTCGCCTCGGCCCCCTGCAGGGCGTTGCACCTGTGGGCCGACGCCGGGTCCGTCGGCGCGGACTTCGTCGGCATCCCCGGCGCCGTCGGTGTCCTGCCGGCGGAGAAGAAGCCCCAGATCGGCGGCATCTTCACCGACCTGACGGTGCCGGCCCAGCCCGGGCTGTCGGCGCGCGTGGACATCGACACCCGCTTCATCACCGCACCCACCCCGCTGAAGACGGCCGTGATGGTCGTGGCTGCGCTGTCGGTGCTGGCGGCCGTCGCCGCCCTGGCCGCGCTGGACCGGCGCAGCCGCGGCCGAATCCGATCGGGGGCGCCCCGGCGCGCCGGGGCCGCGATCCGGCTGGCCGACGCCGGGGTGATCGCGACGCTGCTGGGCTGGCATGTCATCGGTGCCACCTCGTCGGACGACGGGTACAACCTGACCATCGCCCGCAACGCGGCCAGGGCCGGCTACGTGGCCAACTACTACCGCTTCTTCGGGGCCACGGACGCGCCGTTCGACTGGTATCTGTCCGTGCTGTCCCGGATGGCGTCGGTGAGCACCGCCGGCGTGTGGATGCGGCTGCCGGCCACGCTGGCCGGGGTCGCGTGCTGGCTGATCATCGGGCACTGGGCGCTGCGCCGGCTCGGACCGGGCCGCGGCGGCCTGGCGGCCAACCGGGTCGCGGTGCTCACCGCGGGCGCGGTGTTCCTGGCCGCCTGGCTGCCGTTCAACAACGGGCTGCGGCCCGAGCCGCTGATCGCCCTCGGGGTGGTGGCCACCTGGATGCTGGTGGAACGCGCGATCGCGCTGGGCCGGCTGGCTCCGGCTGCGGTCGCCGTCATCGTCGCGATGCTCACCGCGACGCTGGCGCCGCAGGGCCTGATCGCCGTCGCCGCGCTGCTGACCGGGGCGCGGGCCATCGCCGTCGTGATCCGGCGGCGCCGCGCCACCGACGGGGTGCTCGCGCCGCTGGCGGTGCTGGCGGCGGCGCTGTCGCTGATCACCGTCGTCGTGTTCCGCAGCCAGACGCTGGCCACGGTCGCAGAGTCGGCGCGCATCAAATACGAGGTCGGCCCGACGATCGCCTGGTACCAGGACTTCCTGCGCTACTACTTCCTGACCGTGGAGAGCAACGCGGAGGGCTCGATGTCGCGGCGCTTCGCCGTGCTGGTGCTGCTGCTGTGCATGTTCGTGGTGCTGGTGGTGCTGCTGCGGCGCGGCCGGGTGCCGGGCGTGGCCAGCGGCCCGGCCTGGCGGCTGATCGGCACCACCGCGGTCGGGCTGCTGCTGCTGACCTTCACCCCGACCAAGTGGGCCGTGCAGTTCGGCGTGTTCGCCGGGCTGGCCGGCCTCCTCGGCGCCGTCACCGCGTTCGCCTTCGCCCGGATCGGCCTGCACAGCCGGCGCAACCTGACGCTCTACGTCACCGCGCTGCTGTTCGTGCTGGCGTGGGCCACCTCGGGCGTCAACGGCTGGTTCGACGTCAACAACTACGGGGTGCCCTGGTACGACATCCCGCCGGTGGTCGCCAGCCACCCGGTGACGTCGATGTTCCTGACGCTGTCGATCCTGACCGGGCTGCTGGGGGCCTGGTACCACTTCCGGATGGATTACGCCGGGCACACCGAGGTCAAGGACAACCGGCGCAATCGGGTGCTGGCCTCGACCCCGCTGCTGGTGGTCGCGTCGATCATGGTGATCGGCGAGGTCGCCTCGCTGGCCAAGGGCGTGGTGTTCCGCTACCCGCTCTACACCACCGGCAAGGCCAACCTCGCGGCCATCACGTCCGGACTCACCAGCTGCGCGATGGCCGACGACGTGCTGGCCGAACCCGACCCGAACGCCGGGATGCTGCGGCCGGCCCCCGGCCAGCGGTTCGGGCCCGACGGCCCGCTCGGCGGGCTCGACCCGGTGGGTTTCAAACCCGACGGGGTGGGTGACGACCTGCGGTCCTACCCGGTGGTGACCAAACCCGGGGTGGTGAACTCCGACGCCTCCCCCAACAAGCCCAACGCCACCATGAGCGACTCCGCGGGCACCGCCGGCGGCAGGGGGCCGGTCGGGGTGAACGGGTCGCACGCGGCCCTGCCGTTCGGGCTCGACCCCGCCCGCACCCCGGTGATGGGCAGCTACGGCGAGAACTCGCTGGCCGCCACGGCGGCCTCCGCGTGGTACCAGCTGCCGCCCCGCACACCGGACCGTCCGCTGGTCGTGGTCTCGGCCGCCGGTGCCATCTGGTCCTACAAGGAGGACGGCACGTTCACCTACGGGCAGTCGCTCAAGCTGCAGTGGGGAGTCACGCGCCCCGACGGCAGCACCCAGCCGCTGAACGAGGTGCAGCCGATCGACGTCGGACCGGAGCCGGCGTGGCGCAACCTGCGGTTCCCGCTGGCCTGGGCGCCGCCGGAGGCCAACGTGGCGCGCATCGTCGCCTACGACCCGAACCTGAGCTCCGAACAGTGGTTCGCGTTCACCCCGCCGCGGGTCCCGGTGCTGCAGACCCTGCAGCAGCTGCTCGGATCGCGGACACCGGTGCTGATGGACGTCGCGACCGCCGCGAACTTCCCATGCCAGCGGCCGTTCGCCGAACACCTCGGCGTCGCCGAACTCCCCGACTACCGCATCATGCCCGAACACAAGCAGACGGCGGCGTCGTCGAACGGCTGGCAGGCCGGCGAAGCCGGCGGTCCGTTCCTGTTCACCCAGGCGATGATGTACACCTCGACCGTCGCGACCTACCTCCGTGGCGACTGGCACCGCGACTGGGGCTCCGTCGAGCAGTACCACCGTTTGGTGCCGGCAGCGAAAGCCCCCGACGCCGCCGTCGTGCCGGGCGTGACCATTGTGCCCGGCTGGAGCCGCAAAGGACCGATTCGAGCCCTCCCATGAGCGTCATCAACTCCGAACGCCGCGGGGCCCCCGCGAGCCGCGTCACCCGCCGGGACGTGCGGGCGACGCGCTGGGTCGCGACGATCGCCGGGCTGGTCGGTTTCCTCCTGTCGGTCGCCACGCCGCTGCTGCCCGTCGTGCAGACCACCGCCACGCTGAACTGGCCCCAACACGTGGATGGGCGCGGCCAGCTCGACAGCGTGACGGCGCCGCTGATCTCGCTGACCCCGGTCGACGTGACGGCAAGCGTGCCGTGCTCGGTGCTGCGCGCCCTGCCGCCCGAGGGCGGCGTGGTCCTGAGCACCGCACCCAAGAAGGGCAAGGACGCCGCGCTCAACGCCTTGTTCGTCGTCGCCGGGCGCCAGCGCGTCGACGTCACCGACCGCAACGTGGTGATCGCCAGCGCGCCGCGGGACCGGGTGGCGTCCCCGAACTGTCAGCGCATCGAGATCACCTCCACCCGGGCCGGCACCTTCGCCACCTTCGTCGGGCTGACCGATCCGGCGGGCAGGCCCGTGCGCGGCGGCTTCCCCGATCCCAACCTGCGACCCCAGATCGTCGGGGTGTTCACCGACCTGACCGGCCCCGCCCCGGCCGGCCTGCGGCTCTCCGCGACGATCGACACCCGGTTCTCCACCACCCCGACCACGCTGAAGCTCACGGCGATGGTGCTGGCCGTCGTGGCGACCATCGTCGCGCTGATCGCGCTGTGGCGCCTCGACCAGCTGGACGGGCGCCGCATGCACCGGCTGATCCCCACCCGCTGGCGCACGTTCACCCTGGTCGACGCCACGGTGATCTTCGGCTTCCTGCTCTGGCACGTGATCGGCGCGAACTCCTCCGACGACGGCTACATCCTGGGCATGGCCCGCGTCGCCGACCACGCCGGCTACATGTCCAACTACTTCCGCTGGTTCGGCAGCCCGGAGGACCCGTTCGGCTGGTACTACAACCTGCTGGCGCTGATGACCCACGTCAGCGACGGCAGCCTGTGGATGCGGCTGCCCGACCTGGTCGCCGGGCTCGTGTGCTGGCTGCTGCTCTCGCGTGAGGTGCTGCCCCGGCTGGGGCCCGCGGTCACGGGCAGCACGGCCGCCAACTGGGCGGCCGGCCTGGTTCTGCTGACCGCGTGGATGCCGTTCAACAACGGACTGCGGCCCGAGCCGATCATCGCGCTGGGTTCGCTGATCACCTACGTGCTGATCGAGCGCTCGATGTGCGCCTCGCGGGTGACGCCGGCGGCGCTGGCCGTCGTCACCGCCGCCTTCACCCTGGGTGTGCAGCCCACCGGTCTGATCGCGGTCGCCGCCCTGATCGCCGGTGGCCGCCCGGTGGTGCGGATCATGGTCAAACGGCACCGCCTGGTCGGCACCTGGCCGCTGGTGGCCCCGATGCTGGCCGCCGGCTTCGTCATCCTGACCGTCGTGTTCGCCGACCAGACGCTGTCGACGGTGCTGGAGGCCACCCGGATCCGCACCGACATCGGCCCCAGCCAGGCCTGGTACACCGAGAACCTGCGCTACTACTACCTGATCCTGCCCACCGTCGACGGCTCGCTGTCGCGCCGGTTCGGCTTCCTGATCACCGCGCTGTGCCTGTTCACCGCGGTGTTCATCATGTTGCGGCGCAAGCGCGTTCCCGGCGTGGCCCGCGGGCCCGCCTGGCGGCTGATGGGCGTCATCTTCGCGACCATGTTCTTCCTGATGTTCACCCCCACCAAGTGGGTCCACCACTTCGGGTTGTTCGCCGCGGTGGGCGCGGCGATGGCCGCGCTGACCACGGTGCTGGTGTCGCACCGGGTGCTGCGCTGGTCGCGCAACCGCATGGCGTTCACCGCGGCGGTGCTGTTCGTGCTGGCGCTGTGTTTCGCCACCACCAACGGCTGGTGGTACGTCTCGAGCTACGGCGTGCCGTTCAACAACATCATGCCCAGGCTCGGCGGGATCAGCATCAGCACAATGGTTTTCGCGCTCTTCGTGGTCGCGGCCGGCTGGGCGGTGTGGTTGCACTTCGCTTCGCGCGAGCGCGGGGAGGGCCGGCTGGCGCGGGCCGTCACGGCGGCGCCGGTGCCGATCGCGGCCGGGTTGATGGCGCTGGTGTTCGTCGCGTCGATGGTGGCCGGGATCGTGCGCCAGTACCCCACCTACTCCAACGGCTGGGACAACCTGCGGGAGTTCTCCGGGGGCTGCGCGCTGGCCGACGACGTGCTCGTCGAGCCGGACAGCAACGCCGGCTTCATGACGCCCCTGCCCGGCGATTACGGTCCGCTGGGACCGCTGGGCGGAGTCGACCCCACCGGGTTCACGCCCAACGGCGTCCCGGAACGCACCCTGGCCGAGGCGGTCCGGGAGACGGCGGTCCCGCAGCCGGGCACCGACTACGACTGGTACGGGCCCACCAAGCTGAAGTCGCCGGGGATCAACGGCTCCATGCTGCCGCTGCCCTACGGCCTGGACCCCGACCGGGTTCCGCTGGCGGGCAGCTACACCACCGGTCCCCAGCAGCAGAGCAGGCTGACGTCGGCGTGGTATCGGCTGCCCAAGCCGGACGACGGGCACCCCCTGCTGGTGGTCACCGCCGCGGGCAGGATCACGGGCAACAGCATCTTGCACGGCCACACCGCCGGGCAGACCGTCGTGCTGGAGTACGGCAGGCCCGGCCCCGGCGGCGACCCCACCACCGCCGTCGTCCCGGCCGGCCGGCTGACGCCCTACGACCTCTACGGCGAACAACCCAAGGTGTGGCGCAACCTGCGCTTCGCCCGGTCCCAGATACCCGCCGACGCGGTCGCGGTCCGGCTGGTGGCCGAGGACCTCTCCCTCACGCCGGAGGACTGGGTGGCGGTGACCCCGCCGCGGGTGCCCGAACTGCGCTCCGTGCAGGAATACGTCGGCTCGTCGCAGCCGGTGTTGATGGACTGGGCGGTCGGGCTGGCCTTCCCGTGCCAGCACCCGATGCTGCACGTCAACGGCGTCACCGAGATCCCGAAGTTCCGCATCACGCCGGACTACAACGCCAAGAAGCAGGACACCGACACCTGGGAGGACGGCGTCAACGGCGGGCTGCTGGGCATCACCGACCTGCTGCTGCGCGCCCACGTGATGTCGACGTATCTGTCCCACGACTGGGGCCGCGACTGGGGATCGCTGCGCAAGTTCGACACCATCGCGCAGGCGCGTCCCGCCCAGCTGGACCTGGGCACCGCGACCCGCACCGGCTGGTGGTCGCCGGGACCGATCCGCATCAAGCCCTGACGCGGGGGAGTTCGTGGCGGCGGTGACGACCAGGGCGTCCGCGCCGGGGAACACCGGCGCCGATCATGCGCGCCGGGGCAGGGCCATAGGTCCGCACGAACGGGACTTCGGTCCCTAGCCCGGCGCTGTCCCGGGTGGTCCGATTCAGGTATGGGACCGGCATCACACGGAGGCACGGCAATGAACGCTCCACCGGAATCGCAGGCCAGGACCCGCATGTTCGCGCGCGTGCTCGGCCTTTTTCTCGTCATCGTCGACGTCACCGCCGTGGCGCGCGCCTCGGACATGCAGGCGCTGCTGGCGCAGTTCGAGGCGAATTCGCTGTGGACCTGGGTTTCCGGTGCGTTCGTCCTGCTGTCCGGCCTGATCGTCGTCGCAGCTCACCAGTATTGGCACGGCGCGGCCGCGATCACCGTGTCGCTGCTGGGCTGGTTGATCACCCTGCGCGGGGTGCTGCTGCTGTCTTTCCCCCAGGCCTTCGTCTCGCTGGCGGACAGCATGATCGGCGCGCAGGGCCTGTGGGTCTCCCTCTGCGTCGCGTTCGCCTTCGTCGGGCTGTACCTGACCTACGTCGGCTGGTGGCCCGCGGCGGCCCGGCCGACGTCGCCGGCCGCCATGGCGGCGCCCGACCTCCCGCGGGCCGCGTGATCCGCCACCGGAGCGCCGCGCAGGACGCGAGCGAGCGGGGCCACGCGCCCGACGACCACACGGCCCACCTGGCCTCGCTCGCCGATGTCCGCGACGAGCTCGCCTGGCCGGGCGACGACACCGAAGTCGAGGCGTTGCCGCGCGGGTCGGCCCTGCTGGTCGTGAAGCGCGGCCCCAACGTCGGAGCCCGGTTCCTGCTGGACGCGCCGGTTGCGACCATCGGCCGCCACCCCGCCAGCGACATCTACCTCGACGACATCACCGTCAGTCGCCGGCACGCCGAAATACGCAGGGACGACGGCGCCGACGCGTTCCGCATCGTGGACCTCGGCAGCCTCAACAGCACGTATCTGAACAGGGAGCCGGTCGACTCGGCGGCGCTGTCCCACGGCGACGAACTGCAGCTCGGCAATTTCCGCCTGGTTTTCCTGGCCGGATGAGGAGGGCTCCGATGGGCGCCGCACCCGATGTCACGTCGGGCGACGAGGACCGGATCCTGGCCCAGACCCTGAGGCGGGCGGGAATCCTGCGTCACGTCGAGCCCGCCGCGGCGTCGGCGTTGACCCGGCAGCTGTACACAGACGAATTTCGTTCGGGCGAAACAATATTCACCCAGGGCGACCCGGGCGATCGGGTGCACGTCATCGTCTCGGGCACGGTGAAGATCAGCCTGCGGGGCCCGGGGGGCCGCGAGAACCTGCGGGCGATCCTGGGCCCGACGGACGCGTTCGGCGAGCTCGCGGTGTTCGATCCGGGCCCGCGCAGCTGCACGGCGAGCGCGATCACCGACGTGCGCGCGGTGTGGTTGGACCGTGCCACGTTGCGCACCTGGATCGCTCGCTGGCCGGTGATCGGCGAGCAGCTGCTCCAATCCCTGGCGCAGCGGCTCACCCACGCCGAGGAGCAACAGGTCGAGCTGGTCTCCAGCGACGTGGCGAGCCGGGTGGCGCGCCAACTGCTGCTGCTGGGCGGGCGCTTCGGCACCCCCGAGGCCGACGGGCTGCGCCTGGAGCACGAGCTCAGCCAGGACGAGCTGGCGCAGCTCGTGGGGGCCGACCGCGTGACGGTCAACAAGGCGCTGCGCACGTTCACCGCCCGCGGCTGGATCCGGCCGGACGGCAAGAGCGTGCTGATCCTGGACCCCGACGCGCTGGCCCGCCGCGGCGCGGGCGGCGGAACAGGCGCGTATCGGAGGCGACCGCTGCGCGCGTCGGCGTGACCCCTGTAATACCGTCACGTCATGAGCGATTACGCCCCCGAGTCGGTGGACCGGCTGCCCTTCTCCACCCCCGAGAAGGCGCAGCGCTACCAGACGGAGAACTACCGCGGCGCCGTCGGTCTCAACTGGTACCGCACCGATCCCACGCTGCAGGCCACCATGGCCTACTACCTGCGGCCCGACGAGTTGGCCGCCGTGGAGCCGCAGCTGTCGCGCATCGGTGAGCTGATGGGCGGCCCGGTGGCGCGGTGGGCCGAGGAGACCGACCGCAACCCGCCCCGGCTGGAGCGCTACGACCGGTGGGGACACGATGTCAGCCGGGTCGTCATGCCGGAGTCGTTCGCCCAGTCCAAGCGCGCGGTGCTGGACGCCCAGCAGGTGCTGCGCTCCGAGGCGAAGGCCGCCAAGATGAGTTCGGCGCTGCCGCTGTTCGCGTCGAACTACCTGCTCAACCAGGCCGACATCGGGATGGGCTGCGCGCTGGGCACCGGCGGCGGCATGGTGCAGTCGCTGGTGGCGGCCTACGCCCCGGCCGACGTGCGCGAGCACGTGCTGGCCAAGTTCGCCTCCGGCGAGTGGGCGGGTGAGACGGCGCAGCTGCTCACCGAACGCACCGGCGGTTCCGACCTGGGGGCGCTGGAGACGACCGCGACCCGCACCGGTGACTCCTGGCTGCTGAACGGCTTCAAGTGGTTCGCGTCCAACTGCGCCGGTGAGGCCTTCGTCGTGCTGGCCAAGCCGGAGGGCGCCCCGGACTCGTCGCGCGGGGTCGCCAACTTCCTGGTGCTGCGCACCCGCCGCGACGGATCGCGCAACGGGGTGCGGGTGCGCCGCCTCAAGGACAAGCTGGGCACCCGCTCGGTGGCCTCGGGCGAGGTCGAGTTCGTCGACGCCGAGGCGTTCCTGCTGTCCGGGGAGCCCAGCGACGCGTCCACCCCGTCCGACGGCAAGGGGCTGGGCCGCATGATGGAGCTGACCAACGCCGCGCGGCTGGGCATCGCGTTGTTCGGGCTGGCCAACGCGCGGCGCGCCCTGGTCGAGTCGCTGTGCTACGCGCGGCAGCGCCACGCGTTCGGCGGGGCACTGGCCGACAAGCCGCTGATGCGGCGCAAGCTCGCCGAGATGATCGTCGACGTCGAGGCCGCGCTGGCGCTGGTGTTCGACGGCACCGGGGCCACCAACCACCGCCGGCGCCCCGGGCCGCGGCAGCGCATCGCGGTGCCGGTCACCAAGCTGAAGGTGTGCCGGCTGGGGATCACCGCGGCGTCGGACGCCATCGAGATCCACGGCGGCAACGGTTACATCGAGACCTGGCCGGTGGCGAGGCTTTTGCGCGACGGGCAGGTCAACACCATCTGGGAGGGACCCGACAACATCCTGTGCCTCGACGTGCGCCGCGGCATCGAGCAGTCCCGCGCGCACGAGACGCTGCTGGCGCGGCTGCGCGACGCGGTCGCGGTGTCCGACGACGACGCAACCGCCCGGCTGGTCGCCGGGCGCATCGAGGACCTCGACGGGGCCGTCACGGCCTGGGCCAAGCTGGACCGCGACACCGCCGAGGCGCGGCTGTTCCCGCTGGCCCAGTTCATGGGCGACGTCTACGCCGGCGCCCTGCTCACCGAGCAGGCCGCCTGGGAGCGGGAGGCCCGCGGCGACGACCGCAAAGCGCTCGTCGCCCGGCTGTACACGCAGCGCTACCTGGCCGACCGGGGTCTGCTGCGCGGCATCGACGCCGAGTCCGACGAGGCGCTGGACCGTTTCGACGAGCTGGCCGACGGCGCGTTGAGCCTCTAGCGGCGATCGCAAGCACGGCGTAGCCGGGCGCCGCGGGTCGCCACCATCTCTCCAGCGGCGATCGCAAGCACGGCGTAGCCGGGCGCCGCGGGTCGCCACCACTGCTCTAGTTGCGGGCGGTGTTCAGCAGCCCGGCGGTGGCATCCCACAGCCGGGCCTCCCGGACTGGATCCTGCGCGAACGGTTTGACCTGGCGCTCTTGGTCTTTGACGACGAACGCACCGCCGCGCAGGTGCGCCCAGCGGTCGTCGAGGGCGATCGACGCGAGCGCCGGTCCGGACTTTCCGGGCGAAAAGACACCGGGGATTCGCTCGATGACCCGTCCTATCCGTTGCATTGCGGTGCCGTGCGCTCTGCTCAGCCCGGTGCCCGGCATGAATCCCGGCTCGATCACGATCACCGAGATGCGTCGGGCACATCCCGCTGGACTGCGACACACTCATCGTCGCCGCCGACGACATCCGCATCATGAACTACACCGCCGAACCCGCCACCGAGGACGCCGAGCGCCTCGCCCCGGCGATCGTGCTGGGCACCCAATCGCTCATCGACGGGGCGCCCGCGCCGCGAGCGTGAACTCAGACCGGGATCAGGCCGTGCTTGCGCGCGGTGCGCCACCACAGCTGCTTGTCGCGCAGCAGGTGCATCGACTTGCGGATCAGCAGCCGCGTCTGGTGCGGTTCGACGACCGCGTCGATGAAGCCGCGTTCGGCGGCGATCCACGGGATCGCCATGTTCAAGTTGTAGCCCTCGATGAAGTCCCGCTTGATCTGCTGGGCCTCCGGGGTCGTCGGATCCGGGAAGCGCTTCATCAGCAACTGCGCGGCGCCGTCGGCGCCGATCACCGCGATGCGCGCGGTCGGCCAGGCGTAGTTGAAGTCGGCGGTCAGCTGCCGCGAGCCCATCACGGCATACGCGCCGCCGTAGGACTTGCGGATCGTGATCGTCACCTTCGGCACGTCGGCCTCGACCACCGCGTACAGGAACCGCCCGCCACGCTTGATGATGCCGTTCTTCTCCTGCTCCACCCCGGGCAGGAAGCCGGGGGTGTCCACGACGAAGACCAGCGGGATGTCGAAGGCGTCGCAGAACCGGACGAACCGCGCGGCCTTGTCGGAGGCCTCGTTGTCGATCGCCCCGGACATGTGCATCGGCTGGTTGGCGACGACACCGACGGCGCGGCCGTCGACCCGCGCGTAGCCCGTGATCATGGCCTGCCCGGCCTGCGCGGCGACGTCGAGGAAGTCGCCGTCGTCGAAGATCCGCAGCAGGATCTCGTGCATGTCGTAGGCCGTGTTGTCCGAGTCCGGCACGATCGAGTCGAGCTCGAGGTCGCTCGCGGTGATCTCCGGCTCCAGGCCGGGGTTCACCACCGGCGCCTTGTCGTAGGCGTTGGACGGCAGGAAGGACAGGAAGTCGCGCACGTACTGGAACGCCGCGGCCTCCGATTCGACCACCTGGTGGATGTTGCCGTAGCGGGCCTGGTGGTCGGCGCCGCCCAGTTCGTCGAGCGTGACGTCCTCGCCCGTCACGTCCTTGATGACGTCGGGGCCGGTGACGAACATGTAGCCCTGGTCGCGCACCGCCACCACCAGGTCGGTCTGGATCGGCGAATACACCGCTCCCCCGGCGCATTTGCCCAGGATGACGGAGATCTGCGGCACCAGCCCCGACAGCAGCTCGTGGCGGCGGCCCAGCTCGGCGTACCAGGCCAGCGAGGTGGCGGTGTCCTGGATGCGGGCGCCGGCGGAGTCGTTGATGCCGACGATCGGGCACCCGACCATCGCGCACCACTCCATCAGCTTGGCGACCTTGCGGCCGAACATCTCACCGACCGAGCCCTGGAAGACGGTCTGGTCGTGGGAGAACACCCCGACCGGGCGGCCGTCGATCAGGGCGTGGCCGGTGACCACGCCGTCGCCGTACAGGGCGTTGGGGTCGTTGGGCGTCTTAGCCAGCGCGCCGATCTCCAGGAACGTACCGGGGTCGACCAGCGCGTGGATGCGCGCGCGGGCGCTGGGAATGCCCTTCTTGTCGCGCTTGGCGACGGCCTTCTCACCGCCGGGCTCCTTGGCCAGCTCCAGGCGGGCGTGCAACTCGGCCAGCTTCTCGGCCGTGTTGTGCTGAACGGGAGCCGGCCCTGGAGCTGTGTCCGTCACTAGTTGCCTACCTCACTCGTGTGGCGCTCGATCTCACTCAGGGCGTGGGTCATGTGCGCGCCCACCTTGCCGATGATCGGTTCGTCGATGGCCTGGATGTGCTCGCCACCGATCGGCACCACCTCGAGGTCGGACACGTACTCGCCCCAGCCACCGTCCGGCCGGCGAACGGCGTAGCGCGGCTCGAACTCGATGACGTCGTCATGGTAGCGATCGGCCATGTAGAGGGTGACGTGGCCGTCGTAGGGCTCGATCCGGACCGTCTCCAGCGCCCGGTTGTCCAGGTACGACGTGCGCTGGTGCTCGACGATGCCACCCGGAATCTGCACGCCGCTCTGCTGGACGACGTCCAGCACGAACTTGACCTGGCCTTCGTCGTCGAGCTCTTCGAGCTGCTCGTAGGGGATCGCGGGAATCTCGACGTTGAAGGTGCGCTCGGCGAACCTCGCGTACCGGTCCCAGCGCTTGCGGGTCTCTTCTTTGGTCTGCGGGATCTCCTCGCCGGGCCGGACGGTGTCGATCATGCCGACGAACGCCACGTTCGCGCCCATCCGCTTGAGCCCGATCGCGCACGCGTAGGCCAGCGCGCCGCCGAGCGACCACCCGGCCAGCACGAACGGCTTGTCCCCGTTGATCTCCAGCAGTTTGGGGACATACTGGGCGGCCCGTTCCTGCACGGTCCCTTCGACGCGCTCCAGGCCGTACATCGGGGTGTCCGCCGGCAACCGGTTCAGCAGCGGCTCGTAGACCACGGTGGAACCGCCGGCCGGGTGGAACACGAACACCGGTATCTGCGAATCGTCCCGCGGCGCCCTGATGGTGCGCACGAAGCCGTCGAGTTCACCGGCTTCGAGGTGGCCGCGCACCGTCTCGGCCAGCGCCTCGATGGTCTCCGCGGTCAGCACGTCCTGCGCGCTGACCGCCCCGTCGACGCGCTCGGAGAGCCGTTGCGCCATCGTGGCGGCGGTCTCCTCGTCCACCTTGGGCAGCGGGTTGAAGATGCCGCCCGGGGACTTGCCCGTCACGATCGCCCAGGTGGCGAACGTGACCCGCTCGGCGGCGTCGCGCGGCGGCACGTCGGCGTTGAGCGCCTTGGCCACCGCCTGCTGGTTGATCGCCTCGGCCAGATCCGGCTTGGCACCGTTGGTCGTGGGGCCCGACGGGTCGGTCGGGGGCGGCGGGACGGGGACGCCGGACGCCGGCGGTCCCTGGGTCTCGGGCTCGGCCTGCGGATCCGGCGCCGGCGTGACGCCACTGAGCAGCTGCGCCTGCTCCCTGGCGATCTCCTCGGGCGTCTGCGTCTTCTGGTGCTCGGCCAGCTGGCCGACCTCGTCGCGGTGCTCGACCGCGTACTGGATCAGCTGCTCGACGGCGTACAGGTTGGCGTCGCGCACCGCCGTCAGCTGGATCGGCGGCAGGTCGAAGTCGTACTCGACGCGGTTCTTGATCCGCACCGCCATCAACGAGTCCAGGCCCAGCTCGACCAGCGGCACCTCCCACGGCAGGTCCTCGGGTTCGTAACCCATGGCCGACCCGACGATCAGGCCGAGGCGCTCCCCGATGCTCTCGCCCGAGTCCGGCGACCATTTGCCCATGGCGGCCGAGAAGTACCGGTTGGTCAGGCTGTCCGTCAGCGTTTCGGCCCCGGCGTCGCCGGCCGGGGCCTCCGGCGCGGTCGGCGCAGCCGCGGCGACCGCCGTCGCGGCGCCGACGTGAGCGGTGAAGGCCGGCAGCACCGACTCGGAACCGCCCCGGGTGACCAGCGCGTCGTAGACCAGCGTGAACGACTCGTCGATGCGGGCGTGCACCTGAACCGCGGCGCCGCCGGGGTGCCGGGTCAGCGTCGTCACCAGCCGCGCGCCCTCACCGGGAACCGCGCGCTGCTCGGCGGCCGTCAGTTGCGCATCCGGAAGCACCTCGGCGGCAGCGGCTTTCACCAACTCGGGCAGATTCGTCAGACCCCGGGATGTGTACTCCCACACGTGGCGGCCGTCCGGCAGCGCCACGTGGGCGCCCGGCATGATCACCGAGCTGGCGCCCGCGGAGAACGACACCGTCAGCCAGTGGTCTTTGCGCTTGAACCGGGTCGGCGGGATGTTCGCGTAGTCCTGCGGGTCGAAGCGCGCGGCCGAACTCCGGGAAAACAGCGTCCAGATGTCCAGGTCGTGGCCGTAGACGTAGAGCTGGGCCATGGCCGAGATCATCGAGGAGACCTCGTCCTGCTTGCGGGCCAGCGTCGGGATCAGCTGGGCATCATGAAGACCTGCCGACGCGGTCGTCAGGCCCACCTGCATCAGCGCCACCGGGTTGGGCGCCAGTTCCAGGAAGGTGGTGTGCCCGCTGTCGACGGCGTTGCGGATCCCGTGGGTGAAGTAGACCGAATGCCGCAGACCCTTCTTCCAGTAGTCGACGTCGTGGATCGGGTCGCTACCGGGCTTGATGTAGCTGCCCTCGTGCACGGTCGAGTAGATCCCGACCGTCGGGCTCATCGGCTTGATGCCCTGCAGCTCGGCGGCGAGCTCCCCGAGCAGCGGGTCCATCTGCGAGGTGTGGCTGGCGCCCTTGGTCGCGAACTTGCGGGCGAACTTGCCCTCGGACTCGGCGCGGGCGATGATCGCGTCGACCTGCTCGGGCGGGCCGCCGATCACGGTCTGGGTGGGAGCGGCGTAGACGCACACCTCCAGATCGGGGAAGTCGGCGAACACCGTCGCGATCTCGTCGGCGGAGTACTCCACCAGCGCCATCAGCCGGATGTACTCGCCGAACAGCATCGCCTCGCCCTCACCCATCAGGTGCGAGCGCGAGCAGATCGTGCGGGTGGCGTCGCGCAGCGACAGGCCGCCGGCGAAGTAGGCGCACGCGGCCTCGCCCAGGGACTGGCCGACCACCGCGGCCGGCTTGGCGCCGTGATGGCGGAGCAGCTCGCCGAGCGCGATCTGGATCGCGAAGATGGTGACCTGGGTGGTCTCGATGCCGTAGTCCTGCGAATCGTCGAGGATCAGCTCCAGGATCGAGTAGCCCAGCTCGTCCTGCACCAGGGCGTCGACCTTCTCGATCCACTCCGCGAACACCGGGTTGCGCAGGTACAGGCTCTTGCCCATCTTGCGGTGCTGGGCGCCGAACCCGGCCAGCACCCACACCGGCCCGCTGGTCACCGGCCCGTCCACGCTGTACACGTTCGGGCGCTGCTTGCCCTCGGCGACCGCCCGCAGGCCCTTGATGGCCTCGTCGTGGTCGTGGGCCAGCACCACCGCGCGCGAGCGGCCGTGGTTGCGCCGCGACAGCGACCGGCCGATCGACTCCAGCGAGGACGCCTGGCCCTCGGGGCTTTCCATCCAGTCGGCCAGCTCGGCGGCGGCGGCCTTCTTGCGCGAGGTCAGAAACGCCGACACCGCCAGCGGGATGAGCGGCGTGGTCGGTTCCGCGGCCTCCTGGGCCGCCAGCTCTTCGAGCGCGATTTCCTTGAGCCGCAGCGCCTCGTCAGTGACGCCCGGAAGTTCGGGCTCGGCCTCCTCCGCCGCGGTTGCTCCGAAGGGCGTGTCGGTGATGATCTCGCCGAACTCGTCGAACCGCAGCGAGTGGCCCTCCAAGGTGGGCGCCTCGGCGGGTTCGGCGGCCGCCTTGGCTTCGGCCTGAGGTTCGGGTTCACGGGCCACGACGTCACGGGGCAGGACCTCGCGCACCACGACGTGGGCGTTGGCTCCGCCGAATCCGAAGCTCGAGACGCCGGCCAGCGCGTACCCGCCGTACCGCGGCCAGTCGGTGGCCTGGTCGACCACCTTCAGATGCACCGCGTCCCAGTCGATGTAGGGGCTGGGGCCGGCGAAGTTGATGGACGGCGGCAGCTTGTCGTGCTGCAGCGCCAGCACCACCTTGGCCATGCTGGCCGCTCCCGCCGCGGACTCCAGGTGCCCGATGTTGGACTTGAACGCGCCGAGCAACGCCGGGCGGTCGGCGGGACGGCCCCTGCCCACGACGCGGCCCAGGGCCTCGGCCTCGATCGGGTCGCCGAGGACGGTGCCGGTGCCGTGTGCCTCGATGTAGTCGACGTTGCGCGGGTCGATGCCGGCGTCTTTGTAGGCCCGGCGCAGCACGTCGGCCTGCGCGTCCTGGTTGGGGGCGATCAGGCCGTTGGACCGCCCGTCGTGGTTGATCGCGGTGCCGGCGATGACGGCCAGGATCTGGTCGCCGTCGCGGCGGGCGTCCTCGACGCGCTTGAGGACCAGCATGCCGGCGCCCTCGGAGCGGATGTAGCCGTTGGCGTCCGACGAGAACGCCTTGATCCGGCCGTCCGGCGACAGGACGGCGCCGATCTCGTCGAAGCCCAGCGTCACCGCCGGCGTGATCAGCGCGTTGACCCCGCCGGCCACCGCGGCGTCGCATTCGCCGTTGCGCAGCGCCTGCACGGCCTGGTGGATGGCGACCAGCGAGCTCGAGCATGCGGTGTCGACCGCCACCGACGGCCCGCGGAAGTCGTAGAAGTAGGAGACCCGGTTGGCGATGATCGAGGTGGCGGTGCCGGTGATCGCGTACGGGTGCGCGCTCGTCGGGTCGGAGACCGCCATCATGGCGTAGTCGTTGTTGGAGACACCGACGTACACGCCCACGGCCCGCCCGCGCAGGCTGGACGCCGGAATGCGGGCGTATTCCAGCGCCTCCCACGTCAGCTCCAGCGCCATCCGCTGCTGCGGGTCGATGTTGTCGGCCTCGGTCTTGGCCACCGCGAAGAACTCCGAGTCGAAGCCCTTGATGTCCTTCAGGTAGCCGCCGCGGGTCTGGGCTTTGGCCACCCGCTCGGCCAGCCGCGGCTCGGCCAGGAATTCCTCCCACCGCCCCTCGGGCAGGTCGGTGATCCCGTCGCGGCCCTCCATCAGCGCCTGCCACGTTGCGTCGGGGGTGTCCATGTCACCCGGGAAGCGGGTGGACAGACCCACGATCGCGATGTCGACGCGCTCGGCGGGGCCCGTGCGCGTCCAGTCCATGTCGCCGTCGGCGGACGTGTCCGCCTCCGGTTCGCCCTCGACGATGCGGGTGGCCAGCGACTCGATGGTCGGATGCTGGAACGCCACCGCGACCGACAGCGTGACACCGGTCAGGTCCTCGATGTCGGCGGCCATCGCCACGGCGTCGCGCGACGCCAGCCCCAGCTCCACCATCGGCACCGACTCGTCGATCTCGTCCGGCGACTTCCCGACGGCGTTACCCACCCAGTTGCGCAGCCACTGGCGCATCTCGGGGACCGTCATTGTGCCGGTGGCGTCGCCGCCGGCGACCGCGGGCAGGTTTTCGGGGTTCGTGCCAGGTCCAGATTCTGTGTCAGCCATGGGTTCGGTGGGTTCAGTCGGAGTCGTTGGCGAAGGCGGTCGGGGACGCGACGCCGCTGCGCAGGCTTCCGTCGAGGTAAGCGGCACGGCACGCGCGGCGCCCGATCTTGCCGCTGGAGGTACGCGGAATACTCCCGGCCTGCACCAGCAGGACGTCGCGCACCGTCACCCCGTGCCCGACGGCGATGGCAGCCCGGATGTCGTCGGCGATGGGCTGGTATTCCAGCTTGTGCGTACCCGCGGCGCGCTCCCCGACGATCACCAACTGCTCGGAGGAGTCGTCCGGGTCGAACTTGATGCCGACGTGCGGGTTGTCGAACACCACCTGCGCCAGCTGGTTGGCCGGGACGGAGAAGGCGGCCACGTAGCCGACCCGCAACGCCTTGGTGGACTCCTGCGCCGTGTACTCGAGGTCCTGGGGGTAGTGGTTGCGGCCGTCGATGATGATCAGGTCCTTGATCCGCCCCGCGATGTAGAGGTGCCCCCGGTGGTAGGTGCCGTAGTCGCCGGTGCGCACCCACAGGCCGTCGTCGGCGGCCCCCTCGGCGTGCGACTCGCTGATCCGCGACTTGAGGATGTTGCGGAAGACCTCGGTCGACTCCTGCTCCTTGCCCCAGTAGCCGACGCCCAGGTTCTTGCCGTGCAGCCAGATCTCGCCGATCTGCCCGTCGGGCAGCTCGCTGGCGGTGTCGGCGTCGACGATGACTGCCCATTCGTCGACGCCCACCTTGCCGGCGGAAACTTGCGCGACGGCGTTGGGCGCGTCGGCGGGCACCTCCACGAAACGCTGCTTGTTGAGCGCGTCCCGGTCGACGTGGATGACCCTCGGCTTCTCGTCCATCGGGGTGGTCGAGACGAACAGCGTCGCCTCGGCCAGGCCGTACGACGGCTTGATGGCCTCCTCCTTGAGGCCGTAGGGCGCGAACGCCTCGTAGAACTTGCGCATCGACGCCGGCGACACCGGCTCGCTGCCGTTGAGGATCCCCTTGACGTTGCTCAGGTCCAGGGGCGGCTCGTCGTCGCGCGGCAGGCCGCGCAGCGCGGCGTGTTCGAACGCGAAATTCGGCGCGGCGGAAAACACCCCGCCGGTCTCGCCGGGCTTGCGCGCCAGTTCGCGGATCCAGCGGCCGGGCCGGCGCACGAACGCGGCCGGCGTCATGAAGGTGAAGTTGTGGCCCAGCACCGACGACAGCAGCGCCGTGATCAGGCCCATGTCATGGAAGAAGGGCAGCCACATGCACCCGCGGTCGCCTTCGGTGCCCTCCAGCGCGTTCAGCACCTGCAGCACGTTGGTGGGCAGGCTCAGATGGGTGATCTGCACGCCGGTCGGTGTGCGGGTGGAGCCGGAGGTGTACTGCAGGTAGGCGGTGGTCTCCTCGTTGGCCTCGGGCTCCTGCCACGTGCCGGCCACCTCGTTGGGCACCGCGTCGACGGCGATCACGCGGGGCCGCTCCTTGGCCGACCGGGCGCGGATGAACTTGCGGACCCCTTCGGCGGCCTCGGTGGTGGTCAGGATCGTCGACGGGGTGCAGTCGTCGAGCACCGCGTGCAGCCGGCCGACGTGGCCCGGCTCGGCCGGGTCGAACAACGGGACCGCGATCCGGCCGGAGTAGAGCGCACCGAAGAACGAGACGAGGTAGTCCAGGTTCTGCGGGCACAGGATGGCGATACGGTCACCGGGCTGGGTGACCTGCTGCAGACGGGCGCCGATGGCCCGGTTGCGCGCGCTGAAATCGGACCACACGATGTCGCGCGCCACGCCGTCGCGTTCGGTGGAGAAGTCGAGGAACCGATAAGCCAGCTTGTCGCCGCGGACCCTCGCCCACTTCTCGACGTGCTTGACCAGGTTCGTGTTGTCCGGGAACCTGATCTTCCCATTCACGATGAACGGGTTGTGGTAAGGCATACCGCTCTCCTGTGCTCTCTGTGCACGCTGGCCGGCTTCGACCCGATCGGGTGCGCGACTGAATCCTGGTTGCTCTTAAATTTCTCTTAATGTTACGGGGCCGTTCGCGGCACACCAAATCACAAGGTACAGCTGATCCCGTCCGGCTCCGACCTACCTGAGGCTTGTGTCCCCTCACCCGTGTTTGGGATGCGGTGCGTTCTGGATCAGTCCCCGCGCCCAGTTCAACGTCCACGCGGTCGCGGGTTCCCCGTCCAGGCTCCAGAACTGCGGCGTGGCGTACAGCGCGTGCACCGGTCCCGCGGCGCCACCGGCCAGCGTGTTCAGCGTGGTCGGCAGGTTCGTGACGCTGAAGGCCTCGTTCGGGGCGGCGCAGATCAGGTCGCCGGGGGCGCAGATCTCGTTGGTCCTGTCGTTGAGCGCACCGAAACCGCCCGGCCGCGCACCGGTCATGGTCAGGCCGAGGTTGGACAGCATCGGCACCTCGTGCAGGGTGACCTCGGCACCCTCCCCGGGCGGGTTGGGGCCGACGTCGTTGCCCACCCCCGGCTGGCGGCGCCCGTCGGCGATCAGCGTCACGCCCAGCACCAGGTCGTCGTCGACCGGGCCGCGGCCGTTGCCGATGTCGCTGGCGAGGTCGCCGCCGATCACCGCGCCCTGCGAGAAACCGATCAGTACGTAGCTGGTCAACGGGCACTTGGTGTTCATGTCGGTCATCGCCTTGACCGTCGCACGGGTGCCCTCGGCCCGGCTCGCGTTGTACGACATCTGCGTGTCGCCGCTCAGCGGGTTGTTGAACTGCGCCGTGTAGGGGACGGTGTAGGTCTCCAACCGGGAGGACGGGAACTCCTGGCGCAGCGGCCCGGTCACCTTGAGCAGCAGCGCGTTCGGGAATTCCGTCGGGTCGAGCGGATTGTCGTCCGGGGCCGACTCCCAGGTGCCGGGAATGGCGACCAGGTCCACGTCGGGGCAGGAGGCGTCCTGAGTGGCCGGGCGGGGCTTGTGGGGGTGCGTCGTCGTCGAGGCCGGCGGCAGCACCCCGGGCGGCACGGCGGTCGGCGGCGGCTGCGAGCTGCGCAGCAGCACCACGACGGCCACCAGCACCAGCAACACCACGCCCGCCACCGACAGGGCGGCGGCCCAGGCGAGCATCCGGTGGCGCTTACGCCGCGCGTTGGTTGCCATGTTCTCCTGCCGGCACAGTCGGAAAGTCGCAGCGGCGCGGCCGGCCAGCCTCCTGCTGCACCTTCTCCACGGTACCGGCTCGCCGCCTCAGCGAATGGCGCCCACGATGTCGCCCGACATCGCGCCGAGCTGGCCCGACCAGGAGCCCCAGCCGTTGTCGCCGCCGCCGGGGAAGTCGAAGTGCCCGTTGTGCCCGCCGACGCTGCGGTACTGCTGGTAGAACATCCGGCTGTTGCCCATCGCCTGGCCGGCCTGGCCGATCATCGCGGCGGGATCGCTGGCCCCTTCGGTGGTGGGGCTGTACACCCACACGCGGGTGTTGTTCTGCGCCAGCAGCGAGGCATGCACGTAGGGGTCGTGCCATTTCCAGCGGCCGAGCTGCGGGGCGCCCCACATCCCGTTGCCGTCGACGCTGCCGAATTGCTGCAGGCCTGCCAGGATCGAACCGCTGGTGGTGGTGTCCGAGGGGTACACGAACCCCGACAGCGAGCCGGCGAAGCCGAAGCGGTCGGGGTGGAAGCAGGCCAGCGCCATCGCGGCGTAGCCGCCCTGGGAGGCGCCGACGGCGGCGTGACCGCCGGGCGCCAGGCCCCGGTTGGCGGCCAGCCAGTCCGGCAGCTCGCTGGACAGGAAGGTGTCCCACTGCTTGCTGCCGTCCTGCTCCCAGTTGGTGTACATGCTGTAGGCGCCCCCGGCGGGCGCCGCCACCGAGATCCCCTTGCCGGCCAGCGTGTTCATCGCGTTGCCCGCGGTCACCCAGTTGCTCACGTCGGGGCCGGCGTCGAACGCGTCGAGCAGCACCACCATGTGCGGGCCACCCTTGAGGAAGGCCACCGGGATGTCGCGGCCCATCGCCGCCGACGGCACCATCAGGCTTTCGTAGCCGGCCGCGTCGGCTTTGCCGGCCGAGCCGCCCACCGCCACCACACCGCTGAACCCCACCGACAGCGCGGCGATGCACAGCATCCGCAGCAGCGTCGGAAGACCCCGTACGACCCTCATGGCCACCCTCCATCGTCTCGTCGCTGTCTGCACAGTAGCCAGGCCGCGGCCCGGCCGGAACCCAGGGTGGTGAAACAGCTCACACCGCCGGAAAGCGATCAGCGGCGGGGACCCCGAAGGGTCCCCGCCGCTGATCGCTTTGCTGTGGCTCAGTTACCGGCGCCGGCGTTGCCCGCGGCTGCGCCGCTGGCGGTGCCGGAGCTGGTGGCGGCGGGGCCGGCGCCGGGCGTGGCGCCCAGCGTCGACTGCAGGTCGGGCTTCATGGCCTGCAGCTGCGCGCCCCAGTACGGCCAGTCGTGCGTGCCGTTGTCGTCGAAGTTGAACACCGCGTTGTGCCCGCCGGCGGCGTTGTACGCGTCCTGAAACTTCAGGTTGCTGGTGCGCACGAAGCCTTCGAGGAACTTCGCGGGCAGGTTGTCGCCGCCGAGGTCGGACGGCTTGCCGTTACCGCAGTACACCCAGATGCGGGTGTTGTTGGCGACGAGCTTGCCGACCTGCAGCGTCGGGTCGTTGCGCGCCCAGGCGGGGTCGTCCTTGGGGCCCCACATGTCCGACGCCTTGTAGCCGCCGGCGTCGCCCATGGCCAGGCCGATCAGCGACGGGCCCATGCCCTGCGACGGGTCCAGCAGCGCCGACAGCGAGCCGGCGTAGACGAACTGCTGCGGGTGGTAGGCCGCCAGGATCAGCGCCGACGAACCGGCCATCGACAGACCCACCGCGGCGCTGCCCGTGGGCTTGACGCTGCGGTTGGCGTTCAGCCACTGCGGCAGCTCACTGGTCAGGAAGGTCTCCCACTTGTAGGTGGTGCAGCCGGCCTTGCCGCAGGCGGGCTGATACCAGTTGGAGTAGAAACTGGACTGACCGCCGACGGGCATGACCGTCGAGATGCCCGACTGGTAGTACCACTCGAACGCCTGGGTGTTGATGTCCCAGCCGTTGTAGTCGTCCTGCGCACGCATGCCGTCGAGCAGGTACAGAGCCGGCGAACCGTTGCCGCCGCTCTGGAACTGGATCTTGATATCGCGAGCCATCGCCGCGGAGGGCACCTCCAGGTACTCCACCGGAAGACCCGGGCGCGAGAACGCCCCCGCGGTCGCCGAGCCCCCCACGGCGCCGATCACACTCGAGAGCAGCGCCGCGCCAACGGCCCCCACCACGAGCCGACGTGGCGTCCCCGCCACGGCGCCGCGCAACCTGTCGACAAGCGTCATCCTTGCTTCCTCATCCTTTCGGTGCATCCGAATCCGGGTGCATCGTCCTATCGCGGTCTATCGCGTCATCTCGCACGCGAATTACCACGCGAATTACGTAGTCCTGCATACGCAAGGCGCAGCAGTGCTCGTGTAGTCAACCACACCTGCGGGCCCCCGCTCACATCGAGAGCGGCGCGCAAAGCCCCGTCCGGCCGCGGATTCCGGCGGATTACCGGCGCGGTGGCGGCCGGGAATCCGCCCTCGGGCGCATGTGCCGGACCGCGGTGGCGCGCAGGTGGGGCACCGATGCGCGGTTGCTGCCGGCTCGGTGTCCGCGGGGGGCGCGCCGTCGTCGTGACCGATTCGAGATTTGTCACAAAATCGCCTCCCGCAAGGACCGCGCGGGGCCGCACGACTTCACTCGCGCGGCGGCGGGGTCTCCTCGGGCACCGGCAGCCCGCACCGGGCGAGTTCGTAGCGCGGCACCCGGTCGATCTGGTACCGGGTGAACTCGAAGGAGTGCAGGACATTGGAGACGAAGCGGTGCGGTGTCATCGGGGCGCGGATGGATCCCAGCACCGACTGGGTCTCGGGGCAGCGCAGGGCCGCTTCCGCCTCGGCGACCCACTGCTGATCCAGATAGCCCGGAATCCCCGGATACACCTTCACCCAGGGGCCGTCGGCGATCACCCAGTCCGGGAAGAGGTTCTTGTCGTGGCCGATGCGGCCGTGCTGCAGCCGCTGCGTGTGCTGCGCGAGTGGATTTGCCAGCCCGATCTGGTCGAGCACCCGGACGTCGAGCCCGACGTTCATGCCGACCATGCCGAGGTTGGTGAAAAACACTGCGTGCGCTGGCGTTTGCGACGCCACATCGTCCGCGGGACTGCCCGGCGCTGGGCGGGCCATCGGAACGATGTCCCATTGGATATAGTTGCCGGACGGCAGCAGCAACGCGCCGTCCGGGGTGTTGTCGAGCGCCGACAGGACGGCGGCCATCCGCGGGTAGTCCAGGTAGTCGGCGGCGGTCGTCGGGTGGGCGTGGCCGGTGGCCTGCGCGTAGAAACGGCGCTCGTCGACGATGCCGGTGTAGGTGACGCGGGTGGCGTCGTCGCCCATCCCGGGCGAGTTCGCCGCCCACAGCGACCAGCCGGCCACACCCAGCCACAGCGCACCGGCCGCCCCGGCCACCCAGTAGCCGGTCTCGCGCGAATAGTCCTGCCCGTCGGGAATCGGCGCCGGGATCACCGCGACCGGGGCGAGCAGACAGACCAGCGGCGCGAGCAGCACCCGCCCGTGCATGAAGTCGCCGCCCTGACGGATCCAGTACAGCGCCTGCAGCAACCCGCTGACCAGCACGAAGGCGACCACAGCGGGCGGGCTCTGCACCGCGCGCGCCATCCGCCCGTAGTGGGGCGCCAGCATGGGGCGCAGGAACGACGGCCGGCGGCGCGCCGCCGCCAGCAGGACGCCCAGCGGGATCAGCAGCACCGCCGGCACCCACACCGCGTACGGCGCGTCGAAGTTCGCCAGATAGGTCATGCCCTGGGACCATTTGTCGCCGGCCGCGTCCTTGGCCAGCGCGGTGCCGGGCACCAGCAGTCCGTAGTAACCCATCCGGAAGATCTGGTAAGCCACGGGCAGCAGTCCCCCGGCCGCCACGATCAGGCCGCGCCGGGCCCACGTCCGGGCCGCGATCAGCATCATCAACAGCGCCAACAGACCCATCAACGCCAGCTCGGGCCGCACCAGGACGCTGAACCCGGCGACGAAGGCCAGCACGCCGAGGAAGAACGGGGATTCCGGGCGGTTGCGCACCGGCTGGCCCCAGCGGACCATCATCCACCACAGCAGGCCCAGGTAGGCCAGCGTCAGCCCGCTTTCCAGACCCGAGGTGGCGAAGTCGCGCGCCGGGGGCAGCGCGATGTAGACGAGCGCCCCGGCGGGCAGCATGACGGCCTTGCGGCCCCGCAGGCTGGGCGCGTACAGCCGGCCGGTGCCCAGCATCAGCAGGGCCACGCCCAGCACCGACAGCCCGAGCGCACACGCCAGCGCCACGTATTCCATGCGCAGCGGCCCGCCGACCCAGCTGCCCAGATACATCAGGTAGGTCCACGCCGCGGAGGTGTTGGCCTCCACCCGTTCGCCCGCGTTGAACACCGGCCCGTTGCCGGCCAGCAGATTGCGCACGGTGCGCAGCACGATCAGCCCGTCGTCGGCGATCCAGCGCCGCTGCCAGGCACCCCACGCGAACAGGGCGCAGACCACCGCCACGCCGGCCCACAGGCTGGTGCGCACCACGGTGTCGTAGGGGAACGCCGTGCGGAAGACCCGCCGGACGGGCGGCCGCCGGCGCGTCGTCCTGACGGCGCCGGGGTGGGCTTCAGCCGAAGGCAACCGCGGCTCCGACTGTGGCGATCCAGGCCAGCGCGAGCAGTTGCAGCACCCGGTCGCGCAGCGCGATGTCCTCGGGCTCGCCGGCCAGCCCGCCGTCGACGTCCACGGCGTAGCGCAGGATCGCGATGGTGAACGGCACCATCGACACCGCGAACCAGGATCCGGAATGGTGGTCGCGCTCGAACGCCCACAGTCCGTAGCAGACCACCACCGCCGTGGCCGACATGGTCCACACGAACCGCAGGTAGGTGCTGGTGTAGCTCTCCAGCGACTTGCGGATCCGGGCCCCGGTGCGCTCGGCGACCTGCAGTTCGGCGTACCGCTTGCCGGCCACCATGAACAGCGACCCGAACGCCGCCGTCAGCAGGAACCACTGCGAGAGTGGGATATCGGTGGCGGCGCCGCCGGCGATGGCGCGGAGCAAATACGCCGACGACACGATGCAGATGTCGATCACCGCTTGATGTTTGAGTCCGTAGCAGTAACCCAGCTGCATGGCCAGGTACACGGCCATCACCAGCGCCAGGTTCGGCGTCGCCAGCCAGGACAGCGCCAGGGACGCCACCCCCAGAACGGCCGCCAGGGTGTAGGCCAGCCATTCGGGCACCACGCCGGCCGCGATCGGCCGGAACCGCTTGGTGGGGTGCTCGCGGTCGGCCTCGACGTCGCGCACGTCGTTGATCAGATAGATCGACGAGGCCGCCAGGCAGAACACCGCGAACGCCACCGACGCCCTGGTGAGCACCTCGGTGTAGTGGTTGTAGTGCAGCGGGCCGCCCAACGCGGCCAGCGGCGCGGCCAGCACCAGCACGTTCTTGACCCACTGCCGCGGGCGCACCGCCCTGACCACCCCGGTGATCAGGTTCGCCGGAGGTTCGACCACCACGTCCTCACTCATTCGACTTCGACCCTCCGTATCGGCCTGATGCCGAGACCCGATCACCATCCACCCAGAGTGCAAGGCGGGCGACCGCGGCGCCGAGCGCCACGCCGAAAACCACGTCGCTGGGATAGTGCACGCCGAGCAGTATCCGCGACAGCGCCATCGGCGGCACCAGGACCGCGGGGCACAGCCCGGCCGGCAGCCCGGTGGCCCGGCCCAGCAGGATCGCCGCCGCCGTCGTGGAGGTGGCGTGCGCCGACGGGAAGCTCAGCCGGCTGGGGGTGCCGACGTTGACCGCGACGGCCGGGTGATGCGGCCGTTGCCGCCGCACCACGCGTTTGACCAGCACCGCGGCGGCGTGCGCCGCCAACGTGCCCGCGCCTGCGAGAAGCCACTCCCGGCGGCGCTCCGGCTGGGGGTACCGCCCGCTTGCGGGGGACAGGACCGCCCCGGCCGACGCCACTGCCAGCCAGCCGATGCTGTGCTCGCCGAAGTGGGACAGTCCGCGGGCCGCGGTCAGCGCCCCGG
>Ga0207433_10002271_pt1 | contig 39340 bp, 50 predicted proteins | sample YelNatPaOPGAMG01_FD_187559 | JGI IMG/M metagenome (GOLD analysis project Ga0207433, IMG submission 187559) | Hot spring thermophilic microbial communities from Obsidian Pool, Yellowstone National Park, USA - OP-RAMG-01 (SPAdes) (version 3) | ecosystem: Environmental > Aquatic > Thermal springs...
GATAGGACAAGAGGACAATTCCGATGGTATAAAACTGAAAAGTTTTATGCCGGTAGAGACTGTACGTGGAGAATCTCCAACAATGGAGATTATGATACAGTCCGAACTGTATAGTAATATACAGAGTGCTACAGAAATGTTAGCACCACTAACTATAAACTAAATAGTTAGGAGTAACAAAATTGCCTCAATTCAGTGCTGTAACACTAGCACAGAATGGTAACGTTCCATACGAGGTATTAAAAGCAACACGTGTGGAACTAGAGCCGTTCGCGATAGCTACATGGGTGAAGGTTCCAGCTCTTGAAGTTGCCGTAAGGAGATTCAACATCTTAGATCGTGCAAAGGAAAAGGGTACAATTGAAATGGCAAAGGAAGAAGATAGAAAGATTTTCTCTGCAATTGAATACGCTGGTACTGCAGCTACAAATCATAATAATGTCATTACTAGCAATTCTGGTCTTACAAGAGGTACGCTTTCAGATATCTTCTTAGAGGTTGAAAAGTGGAACGCTCCAGTTGCGAACATCATAATGAATCCCGCACAGTATAGAGATATAAGAAACTGGGGTAGAAATGAGTTAGATTATGTAACACAGTATGAGTTGTTGAGAACCGGGTATGTAGGTGATATTTGGAACGCGAGAATCAGAACGTCTTACCTGGTGTCTTCCGGTAAACTCTATGCAATCGCTGAACCACAGTATTCAGGAGTTATTTCTGTTCGTATAGATTTGAATTCATGGGATGCTCCGCACCAGCAAAACATTGAATATGGTTGGCTCTTCTTCGAATACATAGGGATTGCAATAGTGATTGCCCAAGGAGTTGCTGTCGGAAATATTACAGGTAAGGTTAGCTAAGACCGTGTGAATGAATAAAAGGGGGGAGAGAGTATAGGAATTATTGTAATACTAAAAAAAATATTAATTGAGTATAACAAAAAACTCTCTCCCTCTATCAGTAAAACTCTTAAGGAATACTCAAAAAACACTTAGTTAAAACTCATAATACAGGAAATCGTTCGATATTCAAATATATATCCACTATCGCATATAAAGCAATAGATTTATGTTGCTTAAAGCAAAAGGTAGTTTATAAAACATTTATAGAAGGTAGGATAAAAACAAGAAACCAAAAATGACAAAACAAGAACTAGACTTAAACCATAGATTTGTATACTATGGTGACACGCTAGAATGGATTTACTTAGATTTAGAAAACCCCAATACATCTATAACATTTGAGATAAGAGATAGTTCTAACAATCTCAAGTCCAGTATAACCACAAACACTGATGTAAATGGTATAGCAACCTCTAGTAAACTAATTAACAAAGATGAACTCGGGGTTGGATTATACTATCTTATTGCAAATTGTAATGGAAAAACCACAAGTGAAATGTTCGAAGTAAGTTATGCTGGAGTATTGATAGCAAAAGGGTTAGAGACTCTATTACAAGGATTTCAAAAGATACCTGTATACGACGAACTAGGAGTATGTTACGAAGAAGGTGGTTTAAAGCTAGCAAGATTCACGTATGGAAATTGGATTTATAACGAAAAAACCTTCTTTCGTGGTAATGACAAAGATTTCAACTTATACACTGAAATTTACCCCCTTTACAGTAAGGGAATAGTATATATAAAAGACCCAAATATAGACATAACAGAAGACATTTTCGCTACATATAGTTTTCCTTTCTTTAGTGAAACTCAGTTTTACAGTTATTTACAATTGGCATTAGATGAAATAAATTCCCAACCACCTATAACCGATTTCAAGTTTGAAGACTTACCACAAGCATTTGACGCATTTTTGACGATGAAAGCATATACTTACTGTTTAAAGCAAGCATTATTAGATATCGAATTTTGGAATAATAGGGTAATCTTTCCTGAACCTCCTGGAATAAGAGGTACGTTGAATAGCTTATTAACTCAAGCATCTCAAGATGCAACTACAATGAAAGGTCAAATAAAGGGTAGGTGGGTGTTGAATCCTGTAGGAGTTTCAAGTTTTAAGATAAATGTACCATATTCAATAGATAATGTTAATTACAGGTATTATACTGTAGCTTCTTTGACAGGTCCCGGTGCTGGAGGATTATTGTATTGATTTTTACAGTATTGGAATAACTATGGGTTATACGATCATTGTGATAGCTGTACTGTGTACAATCTTAGAAATATTTAGAAAATAAGGAGAAATAGGAGAACACAAAATGGCAAGAAAATGCTATAAGTATTATCAATTATCTGTAACATCTAGTGCTGGAGAGTTAATTCCTATTTGGAATGGAGAAGTACGTGCTGCGGAGTCTATACAAATAAAAAACACAGGTGAAGTTCCTGTGAATGTTGTGTTGATAACTCCTTTAGAAAGAGAAGTGGATTTCACTACTGAAAACAAGGTAATAGAGTTATCTCCTGGTGATGCTTTGGAAGATGACTTAGAGGTAGAAAAAATACTTTATAAAACAGATTCAGGGACTGGCTCTTTGGGTGTGTATATATCTTTTTGAAGGGAAGGAGGAGAAATGCAGAAAATATTAAAGATAATTTTATTTAGTTTATTTTCTTATAGTTTGGTTTTTGCTGTTGGAATAAAGTCAAGTTTGGATATCGGCGGTAATGCTTATATTCATGGTGATTTGTATTTGAAAAGTGATAAAACTACACCAGAAACTGCTGCTATACAGATAACGAAAGGGAGTAATAAACCAGCAATAAGATGGACATCTCAAGGTTGGCAATATACGAACAATGGAACTACTTGGAATAATTTTGGTTCTGGTGGCAGTGGCGGTGGGGATATGTTGAAATCAGTTTATGATACAAACAACAATGGTATTGTGGATAATTCAGAAAATGTAATAGACAATTCAATATCAAATGCTAAAATTCAAGATAATGCGATTTCAACAAACAAAATTCAAGATGGTGCTATAACCACTTTAAAAATACAAGATAATGCTATAACAACTACAAAGTTGAATGATTATAGTGTTAATGAAACAAAACTTGCTAATAATAGCGTTTCAACAATTAAAATCCAAAGTGGAGCGATAACAACAGATAAACTTGCTGATGACAGTGTGAATAGTGCCAAAATAGTAAACGGAACAATAACAAATGCTGATATAAGTTCAACGGCGGGTATTGCATTATCCAAACTATCATCATATCCTTTTGGAACAAGTGATATTCAAGATAGTGCTATAACCGAAACGAAGATACAAAATAATGCTATTTCAACAGTAAAAATACAAGATAATGCTATAACTGGAACTAAAATTCAGAATGGAGTAATAACAGAAAACCATCTATCTCCTGTTGCTAAAATACTCAAAACAAATGAAGTTTTAACACTACCATCTATTTCTGGTAATAGCGGAAAATTTCTTAAAACAGATGGAACTGGTTTGTCTTGGGACTCGCCCAGTGGCGGTGGGGATATGTATAAATCGGTTTATGATGTTAATAATAACGGAGTGGTGGATAACTCAGAAAAAATAACAGGTTTATCTTTCCCTTCTGTTTCTGGCAATTCAGGTAAGTTTTTAAAGACAGATGGAACTGGTTTATTGTGGGATACTCCGAGTGCTGGTAGTGGAAGTCCAGGTGGTAATAATAAAACAATCCAATACAACAATAATGGTTCTTTTGCTGGGAATGATAATCTAACTTGGGATAGCGGATTACAACAATTATCAGTTCTTGGTAAAGTTGGTATTGGAACAACAACACCAGAGTTTAAACTCTCGCTTGATAATGATGGTGGTATAATTGCTAAAGGAACTTATGGAAGTGGTAATACTTTAACTACTTCTGGTGCTGGAACAAGGTTGATTTGGTATCCAAGAAAAGCCGCTTTTAGGGTTGGAGGTGTTGATGGAAGCCAATGGGATGATACAAATATTGCAAACTATAGCACAGCAATGGGCTTCAACACAATAGCAAGTGCAAGTTATAGCACAGCGATGGGCTACAACACAACAGCAAGCGCAAGTTTTAGCACAGCAATGGGAGGTAGCACAACAGCAAGCGGAAGTTATAGCACAGCAATGGGCTTCAACACAACAGCAAGCGGAAGTTATAGCACAGTGATGGGCTACTACGCATCAGCAAATAGTTTCTGTTCCGTTGCTATTGGAAAATGGAATGTTGGTGGTGGGTCAGCAAGCAGTTGGGTTTCAACAGACCCTCTTTTTGAAATAGGTATTGGAACAGATGGAAGCCATAAAGCCAATGCCTTAACGGTATTAAAAAATGGTAATGTTGGTATTGGAACAACAACACCTCAAGCGAAACTTGATATATCAGGAAATATTAAGATAGCAGACGGCACACAGGGAGCAGGTAAGGTCTTAACTTCTGATGCTAATGGTGTGGCTTCCTGGCAAACTCCTACTGGTGGTGGGGTTAGTGGGTCTGGAACGATAAATACATATCCTAAGTGGACGGGAAGTACTACTCTTGGCGATGGAGCAATAAGCGAAACAACTCCATCTGGACACTCTACAGGAATAAGAATATCACAGGATACATATTTCGATAGTGGTGTGTTGATTAAGGTAATGTCAAGTAAGCCACAAAACCCGCCTCCGGGATATATCGTAATGTACTATGTTAATGGAAAATTCTATTATAAAGACTCTGCAGGAACTGAAACAGAACTATGCCAGACTGTTGTTAGCGGAGGCTCGTCTGGGGATACACGATGGGAAACTGACATCGTGTTCAACTTCAATGGTTCAGATGGTCAAACATATACTTCATCCAACCCTAACTACGGCAGAGTATTGAATGCAGAACAAACTGGATTTGGTGGGGGGAGTGGAGCCATACTCTCTACATCAGTAAAGAAATACGGAACAGCATCCTTAAGTCTTGACGGCATGGGCAAAGGAATGGCAGTTGAGAATCCAAAGGGGTTTCAATTGAGGACGGATAACTGGTGCTGGGAAGGATGGGTATACTTTGGCGAGTCTCTTATGAATCCACAACCCTTTATAGAGTGTACAGCTAACTGGGGAACGAATGGGAGATGGTATTACACGATTTATTATGACCCAATGTTTCAGTACTTATATTTCGAAGCTGTTATAAATGGAACAGTTGTTGCGTATTATTATGCACCTTGGTCGGCATCCTCTTCCACTTGGTATCATTGGGCGGTGGAGCGGGACGGTAATAACTGTAGGATGTTCATAGATGGAACTGAATTAACCGTTACTACCAGCACGGCATTTGGCACAAGCATAGAAGGAATACCTGGTGCATTATACATCGGATGTGATGGTGGCGGTGGAATGTCTCTCAATGGATATCTTGATGATATAAGATTCAGGCGAAGTGCGCCGTACACAGGTAACTTTACTCCTCCTAATGAGTGGTAGTCACAATGAAAGGAATACTAATATGAAAAGATTCTGGAGCAATGGTGGTAAATTAAAGATGTTAATAACAATATTATCCTTTCTGGCTGGATTTGTCGCAGCATATACAAGAACAGTGATTATGGGGACTAATCTGTTTAGAGATGTTCAGGATTTAAAAGAATTCAAGTGCAAGACAGAAGCGACATTAGAAGCGATGCAGGAAAATATCATCAGGTTGTGTGAGAAACAAGGAATACAACCTGTTAGACCAGTGAATTATGGAAATAGCAATTAAAATTTTGGCTGTAATTGTTCTTTTGGGTGTATTAGCAGCAATTTGGATTGCATCAATAATAAATAATAATGAATAAAATACAACTGTGGTTTATAAAAAGATATTGGAAAAAATTTAACAGACAATATAATACGGAGGCAAAAATGATAACTTTTGTCATAACAAGAATTTTCTGGCTGGCTTCTTTGATAATAAAAGAATTTGGTGTTTTTGTGGGAATAGTAGAACAGATTATAAAATTGTTGGCTGGAGTTGTTTCTCTTACTCCTACAAGAAAAGATGATGCTTTAATACAGGAAGTAGAAAATCTTTTTGATATTTGGCAAAGTAAAATTTATTTTATTGCACAAAAGATTGTTGATTTTTATAACAACATTTGGCAACCTATAACAAAATAATCACAAGGGTATAAAATGGAAAGTTTAAGAGAAAAACAAGCAAAATTTCTAATATATGTTAGCAAGTTAGTTGCCTTTGCCTATTCCCAAAATATCAAAATCTTTGTCAATGAATGGTATAGAACAAAGGAAAGACAGGAACAAATGATTAAAGAAGGAAAAAGTTGGACAATGAATTCAAAACATCTTGATGGACTTGCGGTTGACCTTGTAATCCTGAAGGATGGACAGGCATCGTGGGATTGCAAGGACTATGAACCACTGGGAGAATATTGGGAACAACATCTTGGACAAACTTGGGGTGGAAGTTGGAAGCAAAAAGATTGCGTTCACTTTGAATACAAGGATTAATTGTGTGCAATATTACTTTACACAAAATTTTAATTGAGGTTAAAAAACAGGAGGTGTAATATGAAAAAGATTATAGTAGTTTTGGGATTGTGTTTTATGCTAAGTTTTGTAGGAGTTAGCAAGGTTAAAGCAGAGGCAATAACTCCGAATGATGTGGCGAAAGAAATTGTAAACTGGACATATCAACAGAATGTGGGTATAACCTGCTTGTGGGATCTGGACAAAAAGAAATATGATGTTGGTGCAAGATGGCAATTTTTTCAGTCCCAGCATCAGTGGTTGTATTCTGGATTGTGTGCAGATTTAACACCTTCAGTTGGTGCGTATGTTTCCTTCAATTTTGGAAAACTGATTGAAAAAATAAAAGGTCAACCTCTTGTGTATCTGAAGCATCTTGAAACAGGATATTATTATATGCACGATTTTGACAAAAATAAAGGTAAAGACGGACTGTTTATAAACATTATAAAGGTTGAATTTTGAAAAAACTAAGATACGATTTAGGTATTCAATTCAAAAAAATAAAGCATCTTGGAGAAATAGATTATAATGAGGATGGGGATTATTGGGTAATAACATTGAATAAGGACTTAAATTTATTTGATAAAATTTCCGTCCTTTCTCACGAGATAATACATTACCTTGACAACAAAGAATTGATTGCTTGCAAAAAAGGGGATGACGAAAAAGTAGCAAAGATAACAGATGAAATAATGAAAAAGGGAATTAAAATTATTATAAAAAATACTCTTTAAAATCAATTTAAAGGCAATATTTTTGTCTGAATAATATTATACCATTAACTAACATAAAATTGTGGTTTTATTTTTGTGCTGGTGGACAAAATGTATATTCTAAAATAATGGTTTTGGGATTTCTTTTAATCTTTTTTATATTTTTTATTGTTTCCTTCTTGCAAAATATAAGAATAAAAGTGTCCCGAAAAATCCTATCCATCCTCCCACCAGCATACCATTCAGAAATATCATCCAGTTATTCATTCTCCCTCCTAACCACACCAAACCCAAACACCATCCAATTACTCCTTTTTTTCTTCTTTTTCTTGTTCAATGAGTTTACGAATAAAAGATTTAATTTCATCAATTTGCCTTTCTCCGCTTGGCATTCTTAAACTGCGTATCCATAACCCCCATTTTTCATCAAATTCATCCTCCCAACTTTTTTCTTTAGTTTTGTTGCCAGCATTAAGTTCAAAATATACTTTTTCTAAAAAGTCCCTACAATCCTTTATTGCTTTGTTATAACCATGCACATACCCCCTGTCATTCTCAGCAAATGCATATTCATCATATTTTTGCTTCTCAAGCCACCCTAGTAAATACGAAATAAGTTCCATTTTCCCACTGTCCTTAACTTCCCTTTCCGCCACCTCTTTAATCGGCTTTCTTACAAATTCATCCATTTTTCCCTTCTTATTGTTCACTCTCCCTTGTTTTGTATAAACATATAATAAATCTGCATAGTTAGACAAATCAATCAGGGTATCTTCTATGCTTTCATTCAGCGCTTCTTTTTTATCAAACAGTTCTGTTAATCTTGCAATCTTGACAGCAATAAATACTAACATCACTTTTTCAATAGGAATATTTGCTACTTTTGCACAGTATTCAAAATTGCTGAACACATCCCATTGTTTTGCATAATCGTGATTTTTCTTCTGTATTATATCCATTTTTTTATCATACAATTCTTTAAGTTTTTTAATCAATTCATCAATTACCATTTAATCCCCCTTGTATAATTTGAGTAAGAATACCCATTATTAAATTTCCATATCAATCAATTTTTGTAAATAACCGAAGGCATCATCTCGGTTTGCAAATATTACATCCGCCATTTCTTTTATAAAAGCGTGGTTATGTATATTGTTTTCAGGCAATACTACAACCGTATGGACTGTGGGAGTATCATCTGCCCAAGCCATTTCACTAACACAACCTATTGAAACTTCTTTTGCATCGGTAAAATCTACAAATAAAACATCGGCTTGCTTCACCATCCACTTATCCCTTTCCTTTATAGCATGGTTTGTGGCTGATGGATATGTATAATCAGACCTGAACCTTTTTTCATTTCTTAAATGGTTTTTATCAACCATTGGATGATAAACTATATAGCCAAACCTTTTTAATTTTTCTTCTATGGTTTTGAAATAATTAACTACCTCTTCATAAAATAAACCATTTATAGGATGTGCAATATAGATTTTCATAATTGCTCCTTGTTTTCAATTTTTGTTGTGCAAATGTATTCTAAACACTCTTGACAAGTCCCAATATCTTCCAATTACTCATTTCCTTTATTTTTTATCAATTCAGGGTTTTCGTAAATATTCCCAATAACCTCTAACTCTGCCTGGTCTAAACCGTATTCAATGAAGTCCCACCAAAATTCGGCAGTGTTTTCTACCACCCTTCCCTTTCCATAATGATTAAAACTATACACAATAATATCTCCCTCATAAATCTCTTTCCCATTTTTGTCTTTTAATCCTGTAAATTGCTGTAAAGTCGCATAAGCAGGTCCCATAAAATCCTTGTCTGGAAATCTTACCCCAACAACCGTATCACAACATACAAACAGTTCCTTAATTTCTCTAAACTTATTATTTATTCTGTCCCAACACCTAAACTTTATATCTTTCATTTTTATCCTCCTATTTGTATAGTTCCTTGATACTCCATAACTTCCTGATTTGAAAGTGCCAGCGGACTTAAGCGGACATCTTCAACCCATATACCAAACGCCAGCAAGGCAAATGCGATTATTTCTGAACAATAGAACCTGCGAGGATTATTCGGTATCCACCTGAAAACAAAGTTCAACACTCCACCGAAATCGTAAGGATAGTTTTGAGACATAATAAACCTGATAATCTCTGTTATCTCCTTATTATCAACATCTCTTATTCTGAAAATATCAACAAAATGTCCATTATATGCCTTGTGTATGTTCTCTATTACTAATCCCTTGTATGTTTGAGATAGAATTAAATCAGAAGTAATCATTATTCCTGTGTGAAAATATTTTCCATCAAAATAAGCAATTGCCTTCTGTAGTTTACTTCTGGGATAAAAGAATATTATGTCGCCTCTGTTCAAAATAATTTTCTCCATACTCACCCCTTAAAACTATTATAGAGTATTCTTTTCATTTCTTTCCCACATTAAATCCATCTTAAGTTCTTTAATTATCGCCTCTAATTGAGAAATTAGTTTTTGAAATTTCGTGGAAGCCAACTGTTTCCAATATTCATTTCGTGTTTTACAAGGAAATTGATCATCAGTAGCGAAAAAAACCACAATTGGAATTTCATAATATTCGGCTATTCTTTCTAACTTTTTTAGTGGAATTTTTACTTCTTTAAGTTTTTCTTTTTTCTTCATTGTTTCTCCTATCTATTTTTTCCTGTTCCATCTCAACATATGTTTTCCTATTCGCCCACGCCTTCAAATCCTCAATTTCAACTATTTTCTTTATTCTATTCTCAAACATTTTCTGCTTTTGCTTCCCTATTAACTCTTTTATTGCCATTTTCTCCCCCCCTTGTTATGTTTAAAATTTTTTGTGCTTCCCCTCTTACCTTTTAGATACGGATTTTTTCCTAATCTATATACCCACAAAGGACATGGTTCAACACCTTTTTCGTTTCCTTCATAACATTGACAATTTTTAATCTCTTTTTTTTCACAATGAGAACAATCTAAACATCTTTGTTTAATTGCCTTTAATGGAGTATAATTTTTTGTTGTTTTACTTTCACCACATATGACTATCCTAATGTTTTTACTTGGTAATTCATTTTTACCGTGCCTGAAATAATACAAAGGACATTCTGTGTCATTACACAATTCATCAAGTTTTCTATTTTGCCAGCACATACACCACCTGCAGTATTTTTGTATTGCTTTAAGATAAGTTAATCTTTTCTCCATTTTTCCACCCCATTCAATTATTAAATACCCAATTTTACCCAAAAACCACCAATACAATGACCACTTTCAAAAAGATTTTTCAAAAATAGTATCATACCCTTACCTGGATAAAAATAATGCCTTATTTTTGATTTCTTACTGTGAAACATGTAAGTCCTTTTGATGTCCGTTCATCCTGATGCGAGGACAACCAGTCGTTGCTGGCATTAACATTCTTTCTTCAGCATATGAACCATCGTATCCCAAAAAACTACCAGTATCAACAAAGTATATTTTTCTATAATTTATCCTTCCTCTACCATTACCACTTTTTGATAGATACGCAACAACTATTTTCCCCATTCCTTCAAAATGATTATGCCCACCCAGATAACAATCTGCACCCTCAAATATCTGTCTCAACTTCTCTATCCTGTTTAATTTTCCGCCGACTGTATTACCACCACCTGTAGTGTGATGAGCATAAAAAATATACTCTACACGAGGACTTACCAATCCTGACTTCCTTTTTTTATGTCCTGTCCTGAACCTGATTACCGCACTATATCCGCAATATTTTATGTCAAGTATCTTGCAAAAGTTTTGCATAATATCAAATCCTGCATACTTTGTTAACCGTATCTCGTGATTACCAACGATCCCTCCTATAATTTGTTCTTTTACAGGTTCAAATATTTCACAAGCAAGTTCTATTGCTTCGTTTAGTGTCATTGATTGCTGAAATGGACTTGTCTTGCTATCTATCGTTGCAACGTCAAAAATATCTCCCATCAGGAATATGTATGCTTTTTCTTTTTTTGCCCAATTTATGAAACCTTTTACTTTTTCAATTTCTGAATTGATACTTCCGAAATGTGTATCTCCGATAGGCAGTAAATACACGCAATTACTATTGTTCACTACCTCTACAAGGTTCATTCAACCTCCTTGTTATTTCTTTACATTCAATTGCCTTTTTACATTCAGGACAGTATTTTAGTAATGTGTATAACATTATTAGTATCGCATCAATTACACCTGTTAGATACTTACCTCTCGGAGTTTTAACTGGTATACCTGTAAATAGAGCCCTGACAACTCTTACACATTCCACCATTGCATCACTTTTGGTTTTCCCCTTTAATCCTAATTCTTTTTTCCACTGCACAGGATAAATATATTGATATGGTATGTGTTGTGATATTAGCACTGCTTCAAGTATTCCTGTTTGTTTTCCTAATGAAAAAACAGATTTTACACCCTCAAAGGGAAACGGATGCTGGAATTCAAGACCACACATCAGGATATTATTAGAAACCACACTAAACAAAAAATTTATCTTTTCAACATCAAGTTTCTTTTCTTTTTCTGACTTAATAACAGGCATTTTGTGAACTACAATGTCATCTATCTTGATGTCATACATTGCAATTGCACCTTCATAGCCAACATCAATTCCAATGACAATGTTCTTTCCATTATTCATTTTCCCCCTTTTTCCATTCCCTTCTCCATCCCCTAACCATTCTTATTGTGTTTTGTAAAACATCATCCTGTATTTTTGTTAATACTTCGTTGATTTCACCAATTCCTATTCTTTCTTTGTTTTTTGGTTGTATTTTTTTCATTTCTGCAACTGCTTTCAATAAATATTTTTCAATCTTTTTAACTTTATTTTTTTCTTTATTATAAATTTTATCACATCTTTTACACATTATTATTATTCCCATACTTGGTATCTCTATTTCATTAAATTTTTTGATTTGTTTTCCGCAAATCTGACAATATTTCATTTTATTCTCCTATATAAGTTTTTTAAAACTTTTGATTTTTGGGACACGGTAATCCTTTCTGCTGTCTCCTACCCTTTTTACCATATTTTTTCCTTTGATAAGAATGCTTATAAGACCCTGTTCCGTCCATTCTACCTCGTTTATTGTATCCCATCACATCCTCCTTTATAAGTTCATTTTCTACCATTTTAACTCCTTTTTAAATTTCCTCTTCATCAATATCTCCCGTCTCGTCTTGTCTAAATGGTCTGTGCGTAAAAATCAAAAAAGATGGCTGTGTTTCGTTCTTTTTCCACCTATTTTTAAATGCAATTAAACTATGTTCTTGACCATCAAGTTTAACTGTAAATGTCAAGTATTGCTCCCCGTTCTTTGTCTTCTTCACCCACACTGCCCCAATTTGTTCTCTTTTACCCATTATTACCTCCATTTTTGTTTAATGTTCCCAAATACCATTCAAATTCTTCTTTTGTTTTAAATTGTTCTGCCAGCCCCATCAATGCTTTAAATTGTCCTGTAGTTAAATCCTTTAATGTCCTTGTATTATACATTCTCTCAATCAAATCTTTTGCCCTGTTTTTGTCTATTCCCAGATTACCCAATACAATATAATATCTTTTTAAATCAACCTGTTCTTTTTGCTCTTGTGTAATATCTTCTTCAATTATATCGTCTTTAACCGCTTCCGCTTCCATCTCTTCCGCTGGAGTAGGTTCGTATCCACCAAAAACCATAATCCAACTTAAGAGCAACCTGAATGCTTTTGAAACCGCCCTTGTCTGCGCCATAGACCTTATTTCATATTCTTCATAATGTCTTTTTTGTCTTTTCTTTTCCCAACTTGCACACTCTGACTGACCCCTTGCAATTGTTCTGCCATCAGATGTTCTTATTTCACAAGTCGCAATATATTTGATACCCCTTTGGTTCTTTTCTTCATTAATTTCTGTGATGACTGGAAACAACCCCAGCATAGCACCTGCAAGCGTCCAACCCTCACAATGCACATATTTTTTGTTTTCAATAACTGTAAATAATTTTCTTTCCTGTATTACATCAGACAAAATACCAGCAATATCTTTTGCTTTTTCAACCAAATCTTTTGTTCCCCATACTTCAATTTGCCCTTCCTCTTTTTTGACAATTTCATCGGTCATTTTACCTCCTTTTTTATCCTATTTCGCTACATTCTCTAATAAATCTACAATATTTACAAATCCACCCTTTTTCGGCAGGCGGTATTAAGTTTTTTTCTTTTGCTTCTTCCAGGTTCATATTCCAGCATTTTGACAATACCTCTAACCGATTAAATGCATCCTGAATAGGTTTATATTTCCCATTATTATCGTTTGTTCTTATTTCAACATCCTGTTTCAGGATACTATCTACAGCGATATAAATTAACACAAGTTGTTTTACTTCAAACTTATCTTCTAATAACCATTTATAAAGGTTTAATTGCACCTGATGTTCTATTTTCAAATTTCCCCATCTTAAAGTTCTATCATCTGCTACACTTTTAATTGTCTTATAGTCATACAATATTTTGTTCTTCATATCATATTTATCAATAGTTCCTGAAACCTCAATATCTTTATAATTGCGTGTAAATGTTTGCTCTATAATACAATCAGGTTGCTTGTAATCTGCCAATACGGAATGCATTAAAGAACCCCTGAAAACTTCATACAATTCGTTAACATTGATAGAATAGTCAATTACTTTTTCAAAATAAGTTCTGCGGGGACAATAAAGAAGTTTAGTTATTGACAATTGATTATTTTTTTCTGTTTTTGCTTGTTTTTCAAGGAATTTGACATATTCGGGAATAATATTACAGGAAAGATTTGTTTTGCTACACAGATAACATTCATCAATATTTACTGTTTTTTCTTTTTTTTCACAATATAAATCTTTAATCATTGTCCCCCTCCTCAATTATTACCCCTTCTTTTTTTAATGTTTCTTTTAACCACCAAAACCCCACCATTAAATTTTGTAAATCTTTTTCCCGTATTACATCCATATAAACAAATTCTTTATCGCCATACAATAAATCAAACCTATATTTATTAAAATATACAGAATAACACTTTCCAAATACACCATCCCAAACTTTCCCCGCTATCCCCCCATCTTCTATTATCCTTCCTAATTTTTCTCTATCTATTTTCATTTTTCCCCCTCCTTTGTTCTATTTATAGCATACCACATTTATATTTATTTTTTCCCCCGCCTTCCAAAACCATTGATATTCCTTGTTTTCAGCCATCTTTTACACTTGACAGCGTTTAATCTTCGTCAAAAAGTTCTCCACAATTTTTGCACCTGATTAACCAGGACACCCTCTCTGCTTCTGTGTCTGATTGTTTATATGCCTCAATTTCGCCACCACACAAATAACATTTTGCCTTAAATGCTGTATTAAACAATTGTTTATACCCTTCCGCCTTGCTTTTATCAAATGCTATCTTATGTTTTTTTTCCATTTCTTCCACAACATCCCCCCAATCGGTTTTTTTTCTTACCAGCATATGATTTGCAAACTCTTTCCACCCTTCAAATTCCCCATTACACACTAAACATTTATATTTTTTCATTTATTCCCCCTTTTATTAATCTTCTCTAAAAATAAAATTGAAACAAATTACTACAAACAACCCAAACAACAATAATTCTTTTCCTGTTATTACCATTTTACCCCCCTTTTTATTTTAATGCCTTAATGATTTTCTTTTTTCGTGTCTGAACCTCAATTGTCCTGATTTTTTTTCTTTCTCCATTCACCAATTTAACAAAAATATCTTTACCTTCAACTTTACAACCTGCCATTTTGCATAACAAAGCCAAAACCCCATCGCTTGTATAAAATTTCATTTTTAATCACCCCCTTTCTAATGTAACCTAAATTTAAGGTTACCTTAATTTAAGGTTACCTGATATTAAGGTTACTTGAATATTAAGAGTATTTACCATAATATTAAGAGTATTTAAGAATATATTATAATAATAGTAATAGTAGAACCCGTTAAAAACATTTAAGTGTTGATTTATGAGTAATTTAACCTGTGAATAACCTGTGGATAACTTGTGGATAACTTGTGAATATATTGTGGATAACTTGTGGATAACTTTATTGGGTTTTATTTTCATTTTTTCTACCCCTTTTCTTTATAAAATTTCGCTATTTTGAATAATCAATTTCACCTTGTATTTTTCCTGCAATAATTTTAAAAATTCTTTTATTACCTCATTTTTTCCCTTCCATTCCCAATCTTCAGAATTCATACTTTTTGCTATCATCCATTTTTCGCCCCCTTTGTTTCCTTGTATCCACATCAAATCTTCATTGTTCCTCTTATCTATCAAAGATAAATAAGAATATCCTATCAGATGCTGTTGTGCGGGTTTGTATTCTCCTTCTCCCTCTTTTTCGTAATATTCAATAACCTGTCCTTCTTCAATTTTGTAATGTGCGTTTATGTCTACTTTTCTATATTTTATTATCTCTTTGCATCTTGTATCGCTATCCGTATACCTTCTGCGAAAAGTTTTTATCTTGTATTCACCATTTATTATTCTTTCCATTTTCTTCCCCCTTCTCGTTATTTCATTCCTTTTCTTTCTCACTTCTTTTTTTACCTTTCCCATTTTTACCCACTTTTTTTTCATTGCTTTGCTGTGAACAATCCTTTGTCCTTTACATCTATTGCTACCCCTAAAAATTTATCCCCTCTTGAGTAGCATACTCCTAAATCATACAAACTGAACAAGTATGGGTCGCTTACAATCCTTGTTTTAAACCCTACGACAAAATATACTTTGTATTCTCCTTGTTCTCCAACTTCAACCGACAAATTTGTTATGTTCGCAATAAAATTAAACCTATAACTATATCTCTTGTGTTTAAATCTTTCCTGCAAAATGAACTCCCAAAAAAAACTTCGCAATTTTTTTATAAACTGATATAAACCTTTATCGTATTCATCTTCATTACGAAGTATGTTAACAAAATCTTTAAAACTGTCTTGCGCTATTTTTTCTACTTGATTTATTATTTCTTTTTCTATTTCATTTTTTCTTTCCATTTTTACCCCCTTTGTTATTTCCCACTCGCTTTTTCCACAAACTGCAAAAAATTTTCTCTGTCCTCTTCCGCCACCCAATCGTCAGCGAATGCCTCTATATCACTTCCATAATCATAGAACCCTTCCCAAACCTCTGTTCCAGGTTCTTCAGCCCCTTCGAGATACCATTCGTCCCCTTCTGTCTCAAGAAACTTGCGAAACAATTCAAACGTTTCGCTGTCTGTGTGTGCAAGCAACCAATAGACAAAATAATCTGCTACCGCACTCCAATCTGTATCTTTTTCCTTCTGCAGATTTCTGATCAGCACTTCTTTTTTTACTTCTCTCATTTTCCCCTCCTTTTGTGTTGGTTGTTCTTTTTTCTTTTCTGACTATATTATACCTGCCATTTTTCCTTAACTATATCTACATATCACAATATCAATACCTTATATGTCTTGACACCCCCTATTATTTATATACTGAAAATATACTCAATATACTTAATATATATCTATAAAAACTATATATTATTATGTGTCTTAAATACTTATATACCCAATATATACCTGATATATACCATAATATATACATGTTACTTATATACCCTTAATATACCCTTATTTATACCTTAATATTCCTAAATACTTAATATATCCCCTAAATATACCTTAATTTTTCCTAATATATACCCAATATACACGTAATATATTCCTGTTACTATAGTATCTCACTATAGTTTGTTACTGTAGTATGTCACAAGATTATGTCACAATATACTGTCACAAGATTATGTCACCAGATTACGTCACAATATATACCCTATATATCCCCCATAAGACTACCTGAGTTTGGGTATATACTATTATGACCTTAAAATACTAATGTTTTTTTATGGATAGGTATTGACAATAAAGAAAAAGTAGATATAATGGTAAATATGGAAGAGAGAGAATTTAAGAAAATTAAGGATTTAATAAGAGATAAGGGGATATGGGAGTTACATATCAGGGAGCAGGCGAAGATATTATTGACAAAGATATTGGAAGAGATAGGGCAAAGCAATTCAAAGATAGACATAAAGACGATGTCTTATTTACTTCCAACATTAAGGGATTTAATTGAGTTTAAACTTCCTGATGATGAGATAAAAGTTAGTGACATAATGAGTGATGAAGAGAAGATAAAAGAATTATTAATGGGCAATAAAGAGTTAGCAAAAAGGTTAAAAGAAATAATAGATAGTGTGTTAAAATGAATGAATTAAGCAATGTTTTAATAAACTTAAATAGGGGATATCAAGAATATCCTTATTTATTATTTAAACCCAATAAAGGATTTCAAGAAGATTTTTTAAATTCACAAAAGAGGTTTAGAGTAGTATTTGCTGGTAATAGGTCTGGTAAAAGCAAAGTAAGTTCTTATGAAGTAGTTAGATTTGCATTAGGGTTAAGAGAAGACAAAAAAATTGAGACGCCGAATGATGGTTGGGTAGTAAGTCCAGATAGCAGAGTGGCGCAAGTAGTGATGATACCATATATTAAGCATTTTTTAGGAAATCAAGTTAAAAAGTTTTATAAAAGAGAGCAGATATTAGAAGTAAAAAATGGTTCTATGATATATTTTAAATCAACAGATAGTGGAGTAGAGAAGTTTACAGGAGCAAGCATAAGATATGCCGCAATAGATGAAGATGTTCCAGAAGAAATTTTTAGAGAAATACTAATGAGGACACTTGATAAAAAAGGTGATTTGTGGATAACAATAACACCTCTATATTCATCCTGGATGTATGAGAAAATATATTTAAGACAATTTGCTGACCCAGAATTAGAAATATTTAAAGGTTCAACATATGAAAACTCTATTAACTTACCACAAGGGGAAATTGAAAGATTAAAAACATTATATTCTCCAGAAGAATTACAAGCCAGATTATATGGAAACTTTTTGTTTTTTGAAGGACTTGTTTATAAAGAATTTTCAATAACAAAACATTGTGTAATGCCGTTTCATATACAGGATGACTGTATAAGATTAAGGTTTATTGATGTTGGAATAAAAGACCCTACTGCCTGTATATGGGTGGCAATTGATAAAAATGATAGATATTTTGTTTATAGAGAATATTATGAAACAGATAAAACAATAGATGAAAATGCAAAAAATATTATTCTTTTAACAGGAAACGAGAAAATATTACGCACTTATATTGACCCATCAAGTGATAGAAGGGGTTCTCAAACACACATTACGGATTACAGGGCATATGTAGATGCTGGAATTAAACCATTATTTAAAGCCCCAATAATAGAAAAAATGACAATGATAAATTCTGTTAAAACAATGTTAAGAAGCAACAGATTATTTATTTTCAGGAATTTAAAAAACACTTTAACAGAATTTGGTGTTTATTCATATAAAAAATCAGGAATTCCAGAAGACAAAAATGACCACATTTTAAGTTGTATTGGATGGTTGTGTAGTTTAAATCTAAAGTATGAGAATTTTACAAGTGCAATTCCAAAGGTTGTATCAAAAAATACAAACTCTATTTACATTTATGAATAAAAGTATTATTATAAAAATATGGTTATAAATAACATAAAATGGCTACAAACAACATAACACAAAATGGCGATACAAAAAAGAATAGATATCGGAAAGTTTGATACCTCAATATATGGTGGTATAGTTATATCAAAAGTATTTAGCGATAAAGGGGATTGTCTTGAAATCAGGAGATATTCATATTTTGGACAAAAAACTATTTTTAGAAAAAACCCAATTTATATTCCAGTAAAAGCATATGAACAATTTATTGAAACATTGCCTGACCCAGAAGTATTAAAAAGTTTAAAATAACAAGAGGATAAAATGGCAGAAATAATAAACTTTGCAAATAATGAAAGAAAAGCAAGAGAATTGCAATTTTTGATTGATATTTATAATGACTTAAAGGTAGAAAGGGATTGGTTGAACAAAGAGTGGGATAGGTGGGAAAACATATGGAGAGCCAGAAGGGATATTTATAAGTATGAACCCATTATTTCAGAAGTTTATATTCCAATAGTAAGAAAGAAAACAGAAGACGCAATAAACGATATCAGCAATAAACTGTTCCCATATGGAGATAATTTTGTAATTTATCCTATGCCAGGCACTCCTGATAAATATGCTGAAGCAGTAAAAAAACTTTTACAATACCAATTTTTTGAAGAAATGAAAGTTCCTGTTTATCTTAAAACATTTTTAAGGGAATTGATAATTAAAGGCACTGCTGTAATGAAATTATATTTTGAAAAAGATTGTATAAAATTAAAAGTAATAGATTTAAGAGATGATTTTTATGTTTATCCATCAACGGCTGAAACAATAGATGAGGCACTTATAATATTCCACAGAAAAATTGTAGATAAATATGAACTTGAAAGAATGGCAAAAATTAAAAAATATATTAACATTGATGGAATTTCTGAAATAAGTAGTTCTGATGTAAAAGAAAACTTAACAAACGAAACATATCTTAAACAGTATAAAGAAGTTCCATATTATGAAATAATAGAATGTTTTATAAAACATCAGTTTGATAATAACGATAAAGAGGAAGATTATATTGTTTCTTTTACGACTGGAGAAAAAAGAATTATACAAATAACACCATCTCCTTTTTATGAAACAAATTCAGAAGGTGAGGCGGAATATTTTAGACCATATTTATCAATGCCATTTATAAGAATTCCAAACTCTTTTTATGGGCACTCAATATATTCACAAGTTCAACATTTACAATATCTTATAAATGATTACGCAAACCTGATGCTTGATAATGCCGTATTGACACAAAACCCGATTGTTAAAGTTGACCCAGCAAGAATTCAAAACTTACAGAGTATTGTATTAGCACCAGGAGCAATGTGGCAATGTGAACCTGATGCTGTCGTTTTTGATAGACCACCATCATTACTTGGTGAAGGATTGGCAACATTTAATGCTTTAAAGTTATTGTGTGAAGAGTATGCAAATATTGGTGGATTTATGCCAATGACAACAAAAAGAACAACAGCAACAGAAGTTGCCATGCATTCTCAAATGATGAGCACTTTTATTGCATCTGCTATAACAGATATAGAAACACAAATGCTTACTCCGTTATTACAAAAATCTTTTTTACTTGACAAACTGTTTTTGCCTGAAATAAAACTTAAAAAGATTTTAGGACATCTGGCATACCAATTAAACATTAAGGATAACGCAAAACAAGTATTAGAAGCAGAATATGGTTTCAGGTGGATAGGGACAATTCAATCAACGAACCTGGTGGTTAAAAGTCAACAATTGATAAATTTATTGCAAATGCTTGGACAGGTAGCACAAGCAATGCCACAAAACGCTATTAACTTTGAACTTATTATTAGGGAAGCGTGGAGATGTCTGGGGAATACAAATATTGATGATATTATAATTAAACCAGAAAAACAAATTCCAAGAGACCCGCAAGAAGAAAATGAACTAATGTCTTTAGGTAAAGAGGTTGATGTTAATCCAGAAGATAATGACCAAACACACATAGGATTACACAATGCTAAATCAGTTGAATTTCAGGATACACATCCTACGATATTTAACCTATTTGTAGAACACATAAGAAAACATATAAGACAAATGCAACAGAAAGTAATGGCGCAACAGCAAATGATGGCACAACAAATGATGGCTGGTATGCAACAGCCACAACAACAAAACGAGGGAAATAAAAATGAACAACAATAGTATAGAATACTGGGAAGAAAGGTTAAGAAATTTATACAATAATCCGTTAGATGAGATTAAAAAATATGTAAATGAAGCAATACAAATTTTATATGAAAAGTTGACAAACGAAAAAGAATATAGCACAATATTAAGTATACAAGCAGAGATTAAAGCATTAAAGGGTATAATAGATTTGCCAATGAAATTAAAAACGATTTATGAACACAATTTGCAAGTAGCAAAGAAACAATACGAGTTAGAGGTATCTCGTAAAACTACCTCAAAGGAGGGATAAAATGGAAGATGAAAGAAAAGAAATTATGGACGAAAATGAAGAAGTTGCCAGTCCGTCCACTGGCGAAGAAGGAACTCCCGAAGAAAACGAGGAAGTTCCTGAACGGGAGCAGGAACAACAAAAGCCATCTTATTCAAGGGCAGAGGACAGAATAAGGGAATTGGCAGAACGGGTCAGGATTTACGAGGAAACATTAAAGGCACTACAAGCACAGCAACAACAGCCCAACCAAGATGAGGAAGAGGAATTTCTTGACCCAACAGTCAAGGCATTAAAAAATGAAGTTAAAACACTCAAAATGGCTTTAGCAACAACATATGACCAATTGGATAAACTCGTGGCAAGGCAAACATATTCAGATTACGATAAATATGCAGATAGGGTTGAAGAAACGCTTGCTGATATGAGAAGGCGTGGAGAGAACAGAAGCAGACAGGAAGTATATGCGTTGCTAAAAGCCAAAGAGGTTTTAACAAAACCATCATCTTCTGGGACACAAAAAGTGCCAGTTAAAAAGAGTAAACAAGAACCACTACCTGAAACCCGTTCTACAAAAGTCCCCATAAAGAAACCAGAAACCATTGATGAGATGGCAGAAAAATTAAAGGATATTAAGTTTTAATTTGGGGGATAAGTAAAAATGGCTAATGAAAATCTTAACACCGCAACAACTCTTTCCTATGACATAAGGGAGTTTTTAGCGAAAGATTTGTTGAGATTGGCACAAAGGAATTTAAGATTTGAAAACTTTGCAGACAAACTTGAGTTTGAAAAAGGTTCAGGTAAGGTATGGAGAGCAGTAAGATATGAAAGGTTGGCACTGCCGACAACTCCGCTTACAGAAGGAACAACGCCTGATGGTTCATCTATGAGTATTAGTCAGGTAACAGGTGTTGCGGAGCAATGGGGGCAATATGTTACTCTTACTGATGTTGCTGAATTAACCCTCTACCATCCTGTTTTAAGGGTTTCACAGGAAAGATTGGCTATGGCTTATTCTGAAACAAGGGATAGAGAAATCCAGAGGGTTTTACAGGCAGTTGCTAATGTTTTCTATCCTGGTAGTATAACTGCCAGAAGTGGTATTGGAGCAAGTGATATTCTTTCTACCAATACCATCAAAAAAGCAGTGGCGTTCTTGAGAAATAAGGGAGCCGAGCCAATTGATGGTGAATATTATGGTGGAGTGGTTGACCCATCAGTAGAAATGGATATTGTGGGCGATAGCACATTCCTGCCTGCAGCACAATACTCAAATATTAAGGCGTTGTTTGCGGGTGAAATAGGAATGTGGATGGGTGTAAGATGGGTTAGAAGCAACTTTGTTCAGAAATATATAGGTATTGCCGCCATAACAGCCACTGGTGCAACAAGTGGTGGAAACCTTGCTGATGGAACTTACTATGTTTCAGTGGTAGGAAGAAATATCCTCACTGGCTTTGAAGAAACCATTTCACAGGATAAAAGTGTAACAATTTCTGGGGGTAATGGTGCTGGTAAAATAACAGCAACAATGCCGTCTGATACAAACTACATCTATGATGTTTATGTAGGAACATCTTCAGCGGCAAAGAGATTAGTTTCATCTGCAAATGCAGCAGGTTCAAATGTTGTTATTACATCACTAAACGCATCTGGAGATTTAGCACCAGTTGCTCCAGCAAGTGGGGTTACAGTTCACAACACATTTATTATTGGTAAAGGTGCATATGGTATAACCGACCTATCTGCTGTTGAAAGGTATATTACTCCAGCACAGGCAACAGATAGCGACCCACTTGCACAGAGAAGGAAAACAGGATGGAAGGCGTTTTTCAAAACAATAATACTCAATCAGGATTTTATTGCGAAAATTGAGAGCGCCTCTGCATACTAATCTGTATAATGGGGGAGGGGGGGCTTTGTCCCCTCTCCCCATCCCTACGGGGAGGATAAATGAAAAAAAAGAATTTTAAAAAAGAGAAATGTATCCTGCAAAATGTTATTACAATCAATGGTGAGGTTTATCAGGGTGAAGTAGTTGGTAGTCCTGATTTAATTGCATATCTTAAATATCTTGATGAAAAAATAAATTGGGAACGAGAAAAAGTAAAATCGTCAGAAAAACATCCAGAGGTTAGTATTGGTGTAATAAGGGGTTAATATGACCATTAAAGAAAACATTGACATAGTTTTAGAAAAAGCAAATGCTTCTGGAAATACCGATATTTATAACAATGTTGTGAAAAATGTTATATCCTGGATAGAAGACCAAACAAAAATTTATAATTGGCAGGAATTAAGAAAAAGTTATTCTATTCAACTTATTGAAGGACAATCTAATATTTTACTTCCTGATGATTATAATAAAATACTTAATGCTTATTGTGTTTATCAAAATATGACTTATCCAATTGAAGTAAATGATATTGATGATAGAGAATTTATTCTGTTTAAATCACAGAGAGGATTGCCAAAATATGTTTCTGTTTTTGAAAACAACTTATATTTTTCACCAATACCAGATAGAAGTTTAGGTTTTACTATGAATTATTTTTCAAAGTATCAGAATTTAGACGAGAACAGTAGTGTCTTTTTTAGTGATAAAATAATACAACAGGTATCATATATTTATGTTTTACAATATGATAGATTAGATAGCACGGCAGAAGAATTAAAACTTGAAAAAATGTTAGTAGAACACAAAAGAGTATCTCCTGATTTGGATGGTTCGGGAAGAATACAATTGTCAAAATATGCGTATCCAAGAAGGAGATATTACAGATTTAGATTATAAAATAAGAGGCATAACATAAATGGAATACTATCAAATACCCGATTTTAATAACGGTATAGATGTCTTAAATCCGCCAACAAAGGGGAATTTATCTGCCTGTTTAAAAACACAAAATTTAATACCATTTGTTCAAGGTGTTTTGAGGAAAAGAGATGGCTATCGCTATGTTCGTTCCATTTTGGAACCATTTCCAAATATAGAGAAAGTGTTGTGTTTTAAATACTATCCCGATGTAAACACCTGGATAGTAATTGTTAAATACCCGCAAGGTCAAGGTAATGATAGGGTTTTTGTAGAATATAATGGTTATTGGTTTGGTCAACAGCCCCCTTGGGATGATTTGGGACAAGTTGATGGAAATTATAATATTGAACGATTTAATAATAAATTTTATCTTATAGATGGATTGGGTCAAATCAGGGTTATAGGTCTTAAATTAGATAACCCATCAAATAAACCTACTTTAACACAATCAAAAGGAACACTACCAGAAGGCACTTATAATTATCTGTATTGCGGGGTAAACGGAAATGGTTATAGAACAATTGCTTCACCAGCAGCATCTATTACAATACAAAAAGTTCCACCACCACAAATAACAAATGCTTTACCTAATCCCTATAGCCAGGCAAGATGTTATGGGCATTGTTGGCCAGGAATGCATAGGTATAAAATTACCTCTATTATACAAGGTGGTGGTGAAAGTTTACCAAGTCAAGAATATGCTTATAATGTATATGTTTTATATGCACCCAATTTTACTTTAACCGCAGTGGCTAATGGCGGATCAATTCCAGCAGGAACTTATACATACAAACTAACAGGGATAAAAAGGGTAGAAAATCTTTCTGATTTTGCAGAAACAGGTTCTCATTCGCAACAGATTACCCTTTCAAATAATACATCAGGTGTAAGAATAGACATTCAACAACCATATTCTTCACAAAGCGAAATAGATTATATCAGGGTTTATTGTAATGATAAATTGATAAAAGTTTTGCCGTCTAATGCCACTACCTGGACGGACACTTATGATAATAGGGAAACACAAGATATTTCACCACCAGGAGTAGGAGAAGATAATATACGAGGAATAAAAATTACTTGGGAAAAACCATCTCCTTTAGTTAAGGGATACAATATTTATGAATACATTGCAACGGGGGGTTATGGATACCCTGAACCAGGTTTTTATCTTCTGACTACAATTTATAATCCTGACACAACTTTTTATTATGATACAGGCACATTTCCATCAGTTATACCATTACCGACATCAGATACAACAACAGGGGTTCTGGTTGAATTTGAGGGTATTGAAGGTGCAAATAGTTATAAAATTTATAGAAATAGTTATTTGATAGGCGAAACAACCAATTATTATTACAACGATGAAAATCCGCAACACGGCACAGAACAATCACCAAGCAATAATACTACTATTCCATATTGTGTTTTATTAAAAAATACTTATAATGCCCTAAATGTTCCAAAGGGTAAATACTTAAAGTTTTTTAAAGATAGGTTATGGGTAGCGGATGATTATAATTTATATTTCTCAAAAAACCTGATTTTTAATCAATTTGAAGCCAGTAATGTAATAAACCTATCTACTGCCAATAAAATAACAGGGATAGAGGTAATAACAAGAAATGTATTAACGCAGGATATAGCTAATTTTCTTTTTGTTGGTTGCGAAAACTGTGGTTATATTGTTGCCTTTGGAACAGCATTAGAATATGTTTCCAAAATTTTTGATGGAAAAACAGTTGAAGGACAAAATTTAATTACTAATTGTCCGTTTGGTTTAGTTTTTGTTTCAAATGATAATGTTTATGTGTTAGATGTGTCTTTAAATGTTGTTTCAATTGGGGATTTAATAAGTCCAATATTAAGTGGTGTTTTGGGAACCAGAGCAAGAGATACAAGCACAAACGCTATCAAGAAAAACCATTTAACTTTTTATGGTGATTTCTTACGATTGAGTTATACCAACTCTGATAGCCAAAGGGTTGAATTATGGGCAAGTATGAAAAACAGGGAAACATCTGGATGGTATGGAGAACATACCCTTGACTTTGATTGTTATTGTGTGGCAAGTAATAAACTTTATGGTGCTAAAAATGGTATAGTATATGTGTTTGCTGACGCTTCAGAATTATATTTTATGGATAATTTACAAAACATTCAGGTAGAATTATTGACTAAATATTACTCTTGTGGTAATGAATATGTTGATAAACTTTTTAAGAGGTTTGCTTTCAGGGTTGCAAGTTTAGACAATACAACGATAAATGTTGAAACTTATACCGAAAAAGGAACAATAATATGAACCCAATAAATATTACAATACCTGGAACTATTCCCAAATATGATAGTGCTATATTTGATGTAAGTAAATTTGATGTGTTAAAATATGAATGGTGGTTAGCAAAAGGATATTTTGATACTACTGCACGAGGGAAAATAGTTTATTTTAGAATAACGGAAAACAGTAATACTTGTGTATTATTTAACGATGGAGTAATAGCATTTGTTTCAACAGGGAGGATATTATGAAAAAAACTGGAATATTGTTCTTTTGTTCATCTGTTTTTGGGATAAGTTTACTTTTTGCATATATAATACAAAAACCTTACACTTTTTCACCTGGTCGAACAATTAAAAGTTCCCAAATAAACGCTAATTTTGATACAATTTATAATGAATTTAATGGAAGAATAAGTGGAGAAAACTTAAGTGATATGTTAGGTGGAGTGAAAACACTATACGACATTTGGAAGTATTCAGATTTTATTACCAATGATACAAGTTTATTTATTAGTGATAGTCAAATACCAAACAAAAAATATGTTGATTGGAAAATCTCGTTGATAAATTCATATCCAGGTAATTATCCAATTCAATCATCTGATATTGCTGATTGGACAATTACAGAAACAAAAATTAGTAATTCCGCAAAAATACTAAAAACAAATGAAGTTCTTACCCTACCTACGGTCTCTGGCAATAGCGGAAAATATCTCAAAACAGATGGTTCTACGCTTATATGGGATACTGTAGTAAGTGGTGGAACTCCAGGCGGTAATAATAATACGGTTCAATTTAATTACAATGGAGTTTTTACTGGGGATGATAGGTTAACTTGGGATAGTTCCCTTGCACAATTAACAATAAACGGTGAATTAAAAGTTAATAATTATATCTATTTTGACGATGCTGGTTACGCCACCTTTTTGGGATATCAATCTGGGGTTAGTAGTTCGGGGACTGGCAATACAGCGGTTGGGTATCAAGCATTAAAATCTGTTAGTATTGGAAGCAATAATATTGCAATAGGACAACAACCCTTATATTCAAATACTTCTGGTGCTAATAATATTGCCATTGGATTGAAGGCGTTGTATTCAAACACAACATCAAGTGCAAATATTGCTATTGGTTTTCAATCACTATTCTATTCAACTGGTGATAATAATACGGCTGTTGGATACCATTCCTTATATTCAAATACAACTGGGGTTAGTAATACCGCTATTGGACGTGATGCGGGGACATATACCTCTACCAGTAATCCAAACCAAACAACCACACAATCTGTTTTTGTTGGGACTAATACAAAATCTTTAAATAATGGTGATACTAATGAAATAGTGATTGGATATAATGCTGTAGGACAGGGGAGCAATACTGTTGTGTTAGGAAACGATGCGATAACCCAAACATACCTTAAGGGGAATGTTGGTATCGGTGTATCATCTGTTCCCAATATTTTAACAGTTCAACAGAATTCTACAACTGACCCCATTGCTGACAGTTGGACAACATATCCTTGTGATAGAGAACATAAAGATATTGTTTCTCAAAACATATCAGTATTAGATAAATTTAAGTCAATACCAATTTATAAATGGAAGAAAAAACCATTAGTTTCTGATAATGAAGTTGCAATTGAGGTGGAATTAAAACCAGACACACAGAGTGAAACGGGGATAAATATTCCAAACAAAATGATAATAACAAAAGAATTCTTTGATAAAAACCATCAACTTAAAGAAAAACTTAAGGATGACATTTCTGTGGTTGTTAATAAGTTTGAGCAAAAGAAACAAGAACTTATTGATAGAAAATCAAAATTACCCAAATATACTACCGAAAGAATAGGAATAATGATTGACGACCCAGAAGTGCCACAAGAGATACTTGTTGTTGATGAAAATGGTAATGTTCAAGGAATAGACCTTTTGGGTTGGATTGGATATTTGCATTCAGCATTAAAAGAGGAGATTTCAAAACGGGAAGCATTAGAACAAAGAGTTTCCGACCTTGAAAACAGAATATTAAAGTTAGAAAACAAATTAAAATAAGGGGGTAATTATGCCATTAAAAAGGGGTAAAAGCAAAAAAGTAGTATCAGAAAACATACGGGAATTAATACACACATATGAGGGAAAGGGTAAAATTGGTAATGTAAAGCCCAAAAATAAGGCACACGCACAGAAAATAGCGGTAGCAATAGCATTACAAAAAGCCAGAAAATCTGGAGCAAGAATACCCAAGAAAATAAGAAATAAAAAATTTTAACAAAGGAGAATAAAATGGCAAGAAAAAAGGGTGTGAAAATTAACATACCTAATATTGGTTTAATGCAAGGCAAAAAAAGACGAAGAAGAAAAATACGGGGTATTCCGTCTTATGGTATTGCCAAAAATATTGGAAATATTAAAATATAAATATGAAATTCACAATATTAACAGATGATTTGGTAATACGATATTTAGAGGCATACAAAAGGTTTTATGAGGAAACAGAACACAAAGACATTTCAAGTGTTTTTTTAGACAATTATATCAAGTTTGTTTTTAATACTTATAAAAATCCTGATTATTTATATTTACTTGCAGTAGAAGGTAAAAAAATAAGGGGATTTTTAACTGCTATGCCATTATTTACTTTAGAAGGAGAAAAAGTTGGAATAGTAAACCATATTTACGTTTTCCCACAATACAGGTATAAAAATATTGGTAAGCAATTGATAGAATTGGCAATATCTTGGGGGAAAAATAGGGGTTTTGATAAAGCGTGGATTTACGATAAATATGATAAAAAAACCTGGTTAAGAAAAAGAAAATTGTTGAAATTTGAACCTAAATTTATTGTTTTGGAACGCAATTTAATGGAGGTGTAATATGGGGGCTGCAGCACCAGTAATTGGAGCGGTAATAACAGCGGGCGGAGTATATGCAGCAGCACAAGAACAAGCAAAAGCACAAAAAAAGGCACTTCAAAGTATCCCGCAACCAAAAAGTTATAAAAGTATAGATGACATTGTTTCTGATATAATAAGACAACAAGCGCAACTACAACAGCCAGATTGGTCGTATTATCAAAGTATTCTTAATCAATTAACACCATATGCATTACCATCAACTGATTATAGGCAATACTTAAACCAAATGTTATCTGGGGCATTTAAACCAGAAACAGACCCAACATATCAGTATTATTTAGGTAAATTACTTGAAAACACAAGAAGCGGATTAACACAAAGGGGAATAAATACAACTGGATATGGACAGGGATTAGAGCAACAGGCAGTAACAGAATATACAATGCAAAATTATTTAAACAACCTTGCAAAACAACAGGCGGCATTACAGAATTATCTTGCAGGATTACAGGGTATGACACAAACAACTTGGGGGGCATTAGCACCAGCATTACAATTAGAACAAATCAGGCAAGGATGGACTTCTCCGATTGCTGAACTTGGACTTTCTTATATGGGAAACGTACTTCAGCCAGGACTGGCAAGAGCCAATTTGTTGGCACAATTTGGACAGACCGCAGGACAAGAATGGGCACAATTAGGTAGTTCTTTAGGGGATATTTTTAAGATATTAACAACACAAAGAACACAAGCACCAACAGGAACACTTATGTCTGGAAGTTCTTTTGAAATACCAACAGCAACATATTTTGGTTAATAAATGGAGGTAAATATGCCAAATCCAATAGCATCCGCATTAGCAAGTTTAGCAACATCATATAAAGATTATTTACTTGATAAACAATACCAACAAATGATAGATAATATATTAAAACAAATATCACAGCCATATCAATTACCACAAACAACACCAGAGAGCAAAATTCCACAAGTTCCACAAATGGAAAATATTATAAAACAATCACAGCAACCAGAAACAACGATACCATTACCCACACCAACAACAACAGAAACACCAGCACCAATTCCGACAACACCGCAAACACCCGTTGATGCAATGGCGTATCTTAGCACACAAGAAGAGCAAATAAATAAACAAATAAATGATATAATGTTGGCATATCAAAAACAAAAAGACACTCAAACAAAAGCATTGTTAGAATTAACAAGAAACCCAGCATTCAGGATGATGTCTCCAGACAAACAGCAATCAATTATGCAAATGACCGCAATAGCAACAGAACCCAAAATTGACACCAATGCAATAAATTCTTTAATAAAGGCAAGAGAAGATTTAAGGAGAACAAAAGTAGAGAGTGTCTTAAAAGATATGTCAAGTGAAAAAGAACTTGAAAAACAAAAACAACTAAAAGAATGGGAACTCAAACAATATGAACCGCAAGTAAAAGAGATTGAAGGAGAAAAAGTATTATATTTTCCCAGAACAGGGGAAATATTACCAGTTAAAGATTTAGCAAAGAAAAAATGGGTATTTATGAATGCTGGTGATGGTGTGATTGTAAGGGCGGATGCCGACACTGGGGAAATGTCTTTACAATCTGTTAATCCACAAATAAATATTGGCGAAATTTTGGAAAAAGAGGCAAGGGATAGAAATATGAAAGTTGAAGATGTATTAGAAGACCCATTTTTAACAATTTCCATTTTATTTAAACATGTTCCCAATACTGATGCATTAAAAGATGTTTTAACTGCAATAAAATGGGCTTATAGTTTAAAGAAACAACCAACAATGTTTCCAACACAAGAAGATGCAATTGTATCGGCAAATAAACTAAAAAAACTGTATCCAAATTACGATTTTGTTCCAGACCCAGACCCAAGAACTGGTGGATATGATATAAAGGTTTACAAAATAACTGGGAACAAAAAAACTGGGTACACAAAAGAAGAGGCAGAAGCCATAGCACAAGAGATTAACGAAAAACATCCAGGATATACAGCAATTGCAATTCCAACTCGCAATAAGGGGGAATGGACAGTTTCTGTTAAAAGCAATAATTTAATGAACCAATTGATTGGAGATATTTATGGTATTGAACCCCAGGCGTATAACCTGCCATCCATAGGGAGTGGAAAACAACCACAAGTAATCAATATACCACAAATACAGAACAAGGGAAGTCAAATTCCACAATCTAATCAACAACCACCAATTCCTACAAGTAAAGATGCTCAAGATGTTTTGAGAAAATGGGGATTGCTAAAATGAATATTAAAGATATTTGGGAAGATGATGATTTTAAAAAACTATCCAATCAAGATAAAGCACAGGTATTAAATTATGTAATACAACTTGACCCAGATTTTAGACAATTACCACCAGAAGAAAAAGGTAAAGTAAGACAATTTCTTATTCAAAAAATTTCTCAACCAACAACAGTGGCAAAAGAAACGATTAAACAATTACCATCCGCACTAAAACAAACAAGTAAAGAATTGCTTGGGGAATATAAAAAAGTTCCACAAGTAGCATTAGGTCTTACTTTTAGATTACCATCAGAAATATCAACATTTGCTAAAGAATTATATGAAAGCCCTATAACACCACATCCAGTAAAAGAGGCATTAACAAGAACAATAGAAAAGGTTAAAAAGGGTCAATTAACCACACCATCACAATATTTAGAGGAAGTGTATATTGATCCAGGGGAAATGACACCTAAACAAGCATTTTTTACAACACTTGGAACAGAATTACTTGGACAATCTGCCGATATATTATTAAACCCATTCTGGCATCCCAAATCCCTGAAAGTAATGGGACAAGCAGTAAAAACCGCAACAGCACCAATAATAAGCAAAGTTTTATTCAATACAACACTTGAACGATTGACAAAAGAAACCGTAAAAGAAATAGAAGCGGGAATAAAAGAAGCCCCAGATTGGTATAAAAAATTAGGTAAAGATGATAGGGCAAAAGTAGTTAAAGAATTGTTTGAAAAGGGGGAAACGGTTATTCCAGTAAAAACACCGAAACCTTTTGTAGTAAAACTTGATAGCATTTTAAACACACCCTGGGGGAAAGGGTGGTGGCAAAGGGTAAAAGCACGATGGGAAGCAGATAATATTCCCGAACAAATAACAAAAGAAATAGGGCTAACAACACAAAAAGAATTACCAGAACACAAACCAGAAATAAAGGAAAAGCCAATAACAACACCACCACCAGAAGAGGTAAAGCCACCAATTGCGGTTGAACCACCAGAAACTGAAAAAGTAATACAACCACAAGTAAAACCACAATTAACACCTGAAAAGACACCAGAAGTTAAACCTGAAACAAAGCCAGAAACCCCATCAGAACTTGAACCATTGGCGGAAAAACTTCCTCGTGCAGAAGAGTTTGCAAAAAAATTGGGGATAGAAACAAAAAGAACAAAATCACGCACAGGAGTTGATGTTATCTTATCAAGAGACCCTAAAACTGGCAAATCTATATTAAAAATTCCAGAAACACTTGATATTAATTCTCCAGAAACTCAATTTTACATATGGCACGAAATTGGACATTATTTTGACCAAGCAAGATTTCATGGTGGTAGAGGACAAATGACATCACAACTTCAATGGGGTAAGTATTCTACTCCCAACTATGAGGTTCTTAAAAAATACAAAGATTATATCTTAAAAGACCGAAAATTACCTGAATTACAATTTAGAATTGTGGGAACAAAAAAGGTTTACAATAGTTTAGAAGAAATGGCAAACGATAAAAGTGTTCCCCCAGAAATTTTAAAAGATACAAAAAGAAAATATGAGCAATGGTTAGAAAAAGTTAAAAACTACATTACGCAAGATATAGAACTTTTTGCTGAAGGATTTGCAAAATATATAACAAATAGAGCATCTATGCTTAAAGAAGCACCAGAACTTGTTGAAATCTACGATGAAATTCTTAAAAAAGAACCCGCCTTTACTAATCTTTGGAAAACAATTACTGAAGAAGTTAAACCAGAGATAAAACCACCAGAAACAAAACCCAAAGAAATATTCCCAGAAATCCCCCCAGAACAAAAAATAACCCCTGAAAAAGAAGCGGGTAAGGGTGAAATACCTACCCCACCTGAAAAAGTGGCTAAAAAGGGCAAAATTGAGCCACCAAAAGCAACCGAACCACCCAAAGAAATAGACCCAAAACAATATAAAACACTTGAGGATTATTTAAAAGCCAAAGGACATCCACTTCCAGTAGGAGTAGAAAATCCTGTAAGTAAGTATCAGCGAGATTTATATGAGCGATTACAGGTAGCCAAAGGCAAAGAAAAACAAGCCATTAAAAAACAATATCACCAAGTAATATCAGATATAGAAAAGTGGAATTTGGAACATCCATATGGGTATTTAATGGAAGAGTATGGTATATCAGAAGAGGAAGCCAAAAGAGCGTATGATGCAGAACAACGAGAAAAACAATTTGGTGGAATAAAAATAACCATTCCAGACATAGAGGCAAAATTTAAGGAATTTTGGCAAAACATAAAAAAAGCAACAGATACATTAAGATATTATCCAAAAGCACCACCAGATTTACAAGAAAGCATAAGAAAAATATATGGACAATTAAAAGAAAATATCAACAATGGAATAAAACTATACAATACAATTAAAGGTAATTTAAATGATAGACAAGAAAATTTATTTATAAACATTGTTTATGCATTAGATGAAGTAGAAAGACAAAAACTTGGAATAGGAAATCCCACAATTACATTAGAACAAGCAGAAAAACTTGCTAATGATTTATTAAAAGAAGCAGATTTAGATACATTAAAAGCATTAGATGTATATAAGAAAATTACCCAAACAATGGGACAAAAATTAGTGGAGGTTGGTCTTTTGCCAGAAGATGCAATACACGGATTTTATGCACCACATATTGTAGAAGATTATGCAAATTACATAAGAACAAGTTTAGGTTTACCATCACGGGGAAAATATGTAAGACCATTTTTTACTAAAAAAGCGGTTGGTTCACCAAAAGAAATAAGAAAAACAAAAGAGGTGTTAATTACATATTTTGCCGAAACAGATTGGGTAATCAAATACCACAAATGGTTAGAAGGGGAATTAACAAAATGGGATATAACGCCAAGTTTAGACGATGAATTAAAAAGAAAATTATTTGGAGAAGACAAACTTGGAAGGGTTAAACCATACGGTAAACCAGGACACAAATATAATATAAACGGTAAAACATATGTTGCATATTCTCCAGAATGGTATACAAGACAATTATACACAACAGAAACAGGAGAAGTAGCACTTGGTAGATATAAAAGAACATATTTAGTTCCAGAAAATGTTGCTTATACATTCAATCATTTAAAAGACAATTTGGGTATATTAGAACCAATGGGATATATTTTAGATTATACATCAAAACTATGGAAATCTACTGCCATATTATCTCATTATATTGGTTTTAATGTTAATAATTTTTGTGGAGATACATACAAAATTATAGCATTTCATCCAGAACCATTTACAATGTTAAATTATGTTGGTAAAACGGTAAAGTTTGTTTTTAAAAATCCAAAACAATACACAGAAATAGAGAAAGGACTTGCACAATTTATTAACGAACAAGACATTCTGGGTGCAGGATATACATCATCAGAGTTTTTAAAACAATTAAACAAACTTGAAAAATTGACAAAAAGAGAAGCATTCTGGAGATTGGTTAATGCATATTATCTTTATGCTGAAGGTTTAATAAAGGGTAGGATTATGGAAATTGCCGATCAAATTCCATATATTCCCACAAAAGGATTGACAAGCGTAAGAGATATTGCGGGTAAAATTGGCAGGGAAATTCTAACAGATTATGCAAGGTTTAGTAGAACTTTTAATAAACTTATAAGAACATTTGTTGCACCTTTTTCACCGTTTTATTTAGTTAACACATTACATTTTTGGAAATCAATAAAAAAACCTAAACTTTTCTTACAGATATTAGGTGCTGGATTTGCGTATAAAGTGCTTCAAATGGCGTGGAATAAACACAAAACAAAAGATAAATATTACGAATTACCAGATTTCATAAGAGAAAATGGTTTTGTTGTAAAGATATATCCTGATGGTAGAATAAAAGCACTTATGCCACAATTTTTTCTTGACCAATTGATTGGCACAAAATTTGTTCCCATTTTGCTTGATTATGCCGACCAATATAAATCTGGGAAAATTACATTACAACAAGCAAAACAAAGATTTTTAAGGCATTGGGGAGAAGAGGAAATTAGGGGTATTACACAATTGATGCCACTTGACAGGTTAATTGTTGGAATAGCAACTGGTGTTGACCCATTTACCCAAAAAAGTATTTATAGGGCGGATACAAAAATGATGACACCAATGGAGGTATGGGAAGACAAACTTATGTTTATTGCGTCTTGTTTTACACCGATGTTAACAACCTATATGGCGGAAACACTCAAGGGTTCAGCAAAACAAGAAGCGGTAAATACTTTGATGGAAAAAGTATTAAATCCAGGAATTTATGATTTTTTACCCACAGCAAACAGAATACAATTGCCAGATGGAAAAGAAATTACATATGATGATTTAATAGAAAGTAGTTTAAAGAAAAGAAAAATAGAAAGCGCACTAAACAATACAATTTTAACTGATTTTGAAAATCAATCATTACCACCAAACCAATATGTTTTAACAGAACGATTTAAGCAAAAATATAATATGTTTTACGAGACCATAAAAGACGCAACACCCGATGAACAACAATGGTGGTTAAAGAGAATGACCTATCAATTATTTCTCTCTCCAGAAATATTAAAAAAATGGGCATATAATAATTACCAAAAAGCACAAACAGATTACGAAAAAGCATACTGGAGCAAAAAAATAAAAGCAATTGAAACATATAGATTTGTCAAAAAGGTATTGCAAAAATCATTACCAGAAAAAAGTGATTTATTTATGCCAGAGGTATCAAAATGAAAATATTGTTTTTATCCCCTGAATGTAATGGTTTTGGAATAGCAGAAAGATTACAAAGAATAGGACATAAAGTATTGTTTGTTAATGGTTTGGAAAAAGATAAACTTACTGGCAATGGTCTTTTAGATGTAGAATTTATACCTAAAAAAGAATTTGGATTTGATAATATTAATACTCTTGCTTCAAAATTTAAGCCAGATTTTATTATAATGGATTTCACGAAATATGGTAGTTTATGTGATAAATTAAGAGATGCTGGATATATCGTTTGGGGTGGAAGTGATATTGCCGATAAACTTGAATATGATAGAGAACTGGCAGTAGAAATATGCGAAAAATATGGTATCAATACACCAATAACTTATGAATTCAAAACTACCGATGAAGCCAAAAAGTTTATTGTTAAAAATAAAACAAGGTGGGTATATAAACCAGAAGGGAATGCTGACGCAACGCATACTTTTGTTTCAAAACAGCCAAATTCAGAGGATTTGTTATTTTATATTGACAAATTATCAGAAATGGATAAAAAAAAGTTTATATTGCAACAATTTATTGAGGGATACGAAATATCACAAGAGATATATTTTAATGGTAGAAACTTTTATCTTTTAAACTGGACTATGGAAGACAAAAAATTTATGAATAATGATTTAGGAGCAAATACAGGATGTAGTCAAGATGTAGTAAAATTTTTTGATAAAAATAAAAAATTATTTAAGCAAGGACTATATAAACTTATACCATTTTTGAGACAAGTAAATTATATTGGACAAATAGACCTTAATGCGATAGTAGTTCCAGAAGAAAATAAATTATACTTTTTGGAATTCACTCCACGTTTTGGATATAATTCTATATATTCAACCATTGAATTATTGGGAACTGACAAGTTTTTAGAAATAATATATAAACTCGCACAAGGAATAGACATAAAAGAACCAACAATAAACGAATATGCGGCAAGTGTTAGGTTAACAATACCACCATATCCATATAAAGAGGAAGAGAAACATTTACCAATATTTTTTGACAAAAAAGATATAGACCACATATATTGGGATAGTGTATGTAAAATAAATAACACATATTTAACCGCTGGTAGTAGCGGGTGTGTATGTATAGTGGCTTATAAACACATCAATATTGACTATGCCATAAAGAGTTGTTATAATACTCTTGACAATATAATTTTATCAGATAAACAATATAGAACAGATTTAGGTGTTAACCAAAAGAAAAAATTAAAAGCATTAGTTCCAACAGGATGGATATAATGATTATACAAAATTTTAAAAGGGGGGTTATTATGAAAAAGGTATTATTAGGTTTGATTATTTTAGGAATAGGTGTTTTGTGTTATGCGGAGTATAAAAGTTTGAAAACAAAAGAAGTAAGTGTGGGGATATATTCTCCAGTTCAAGTTTCCTTAACGGACATAAAAATGCTCAATATGTATTTCACAAAGGAAACCAAATTTAGTTTTACTGGAGACAATTATATCACATTACCCGCTGGAAGTTCCGCTAATTTCAACAATTTGTCCTTTAACAACTTAACACTTTATTTTCAATGCACAACTGATACAGGATTAGTAGAAATTATTTACGGGAGGTAATAATGAAAAAAATAATTATTTTATTTATGTCATTTGGTTTAACATTTTTGTTGGCAGATATAATTCCGCCAAGTGGTAGCGGTGGGGGTGGTGGGGATATGTATAAATCTGTTTATGATACAAACAACAATGGTATTGTGGATAATTCAGAAAATGTAATAGACAATTCAATATCAAATGCTAAAATTCAAGATAATGCGATTTCAACAAACAAAATTCAAGATGGTGCTATAACCACTTTAAAAATACAAGATAATGCTATAACAACTACAAAGTTGAATGATTATAGTGTTAATGAAACAAAACTTGCTAATAATAGCGTTTCAACAATTAAAATCCAAAGTGGAGCGATAACAACAGATAAACTTGCTGATGACAGTGTGAATAGTGCCAAAATAGTAAACGGAACAATAACAAATGCTGATATAAGTTCAACGGCGGGTATTGCATTATCCAAACTATCATCATATCCTTTTGGAACAAGTGATATTCAAGATAGTGCTATAACCGAAACGAAGATACAAAATAATGCTATTTCAACAGTAAAAATACAAGATAATGCTATAACTGGAACTAAAATTCAGAATGGAGTAATAACAGAAAACCACTTATCCTCTACTGCTAAAATACTAAAAACAAACGAAGCTCTTACCTTACCTACGATTTCAGGCAATTCTGGTAGGTATCTTAAAACTGATGGCTCTGTACTTGTATGGGATACTGTAAGTGGCGGTGGGGATATGTTGAAATCGGTTTATGATACAAACAACAATGGTATTGTGGATAATTCAGAAAAAATAACAGGTTTATCTTTCCCTTCTGTTTCAGGTAATTCTGGTAAGTTTTTGAAAACGGATGGTTCTACTTTGATGTGGGATACTCCGAGTGCTGGTAGTGGAACTCCAGGTGGTAATAATAAAACAATCCAATACAACAATAATGGTTCTTTTGCTGGGGATGATAATCTAACTTGGGATAGCGGATTACAACAATTATCAGTTCTTGGTAAAGTTGGTATTGGAACAACAACACCTCAAGCGAAACTTGATATATCAGGAAATATTAAGATAGCAGATGGAACACAGGGAGCAGGTAAGGTCTTAACTTCTGATGCTAATGGTTTGGCTTCCTGGCAAACTCCTACTGGTGGTGGAGTTGGTGGATCTGGAACGATAAATACATATCCTAAGTGGACGGGAAGTACTACTCTTGGCGATGGAGCAATAAGCGAAACGACTCCATCTGGACACTCTACAGGAATAAGAATATCACAAGATACATATTTCGATAGTGGTGTGTTGATTAAGGTAATGTCAAGTAAGCCACAAAACCCGCCTCCGGGATATATCGTAATGTACTATGTTAATGGAAAATTCTATTACAAGGACTCTGCAGGAACTGAAACAGAACTATGCCAGACTGTTGTTAGCGGAGGCTCGTCTGGGGATACACGATGGGAAACT
>Ga0207433_10002272_pt1 | contig 39332 bp, 36 predicted proteins | sample YelNatPaOPGAMG01_FD_187559 | JGI IMG/M metagenome (GOLD analysis project Ga0207433, IMG submission 187559) | Hot spring thermophilic microbial communities from Obsidian Pool, Yellowstone National Park, USA - OP-RAMG-01 (SPAdes) (version 3) | ecosystem: Environmental > Aquatic > Thermal springs...
AAGCTATCTTTTCTTATAGAGACAAAAAAAGATGATATAAAAATAAAAAAATTAGAGCTTGGAGAGCATCCAGATTTTACTTTAATTACTCAGTCTAAGGAAAAGATAGGGATAGAAGAAACAAGATACGATACTCCAGAAGAAATGAAAAGTTCAGCAGAACCAATAAGTCAAGCTATAGAGTTGCCAATGGATATATCACAAAATTTTGCCTTAACATTAATATGGAGAATAAGAGAAAAAATTAACCTATTAAGTGATGTAAGGAGTAGATACAATAAAATGTGGCTTTATATAGTGCCTTATTCTGTATCAGCTTTTATTAGAAGCATCATCTCTATTGAGCCACTTTTTTTTGAAGAATTTAAAAAGATGTTCAAACAAAATTTAACTGAAGAAGATTGGAATTTTTTTGATGAAATATACCTTTCATTGGGTAATAAAATATATCCTTTGAAAAAGAGTATTATAAAATCTTAGCTTTTTGACAGAAATATTCCAAAGATATGATTTCGAAATAACACTCCTAAAAATACGCAAAACTAAATTTATGTCAGCGGGATGGGCGCATACATCAATAGATTCAAAGGCGTTTGGACGAAGTTATTTTGATATTTACATATAGGGAAATTTCTTAGAAAATTAAATTTTAGAATATAATATGTGGGAAAAGAAAAAAACTAAAATTGAAGAAAAGTATTACGGGTTAATAAAAGCGAAATTAGAAGGAATTTTGAAATCAAGATTGGCTGAGAAACCGTTTTATTTAGAAATCACAGCCTCAACAGGATTTAGTCCGAAATTTAAACAAGCTGTACATAATAATCGAGAGATAATTTTTTCATTCCTTACCAAAAACCTGATATTACTGGGTTTGTGAGCGATAAATAATCAAATGATTTCTTGATAGCGGAGGTAAAGCAGAAAATAACAATAAATGATATTTATCAAACAAAAATGTATAAAGAACTTTTTGATGCAAAATATACATTTTTGATTTCATTACAACCAATCCCAGAAGAGATAAAGCGTTTATGTAAAAATACTTTGAATATTTTACATTCTGCTCAAGATTCAATTTATAGGTTTTTTGTTTTAGGCCATTTTGATTCAGAAAGAAATGATTTTGTTGATTGGTTCGAAGAAAATCCTTTTGAAAAAGAAAACTATTGGAAATGAAAATAATTTGCCAGCATTTAAAACAAGGAAAATATTGCGTATCCAAAGGGGATATTTAAAAAACTAAAAGTTTTCGTTTCAAAGATCAATTATAAATTCTTAGAACGAGCCAGAAGATAAACCTTCTGACTTTTTATTTCTCAAATCATTTCAATTTTATTCCCACTTTATCCTCAAAAACCCTTCTAAACTTGCCTCTTTAGGCAAATTTTCCCTTCTTTTTCATCTTCTCTTCTCTGATATTCTGAAATTATAAGCGTTAGAACATGAGAAGAGATTTAAACAAAGTTAAAAATGATCTCTGGACCTATCGGAAGAAGATGGGCCTCTCCTAAAAGGAAAATGGCGAAAAGGGGGTGCCCCTTTAAAAAGCACCTGTCATGAGAAAAAAGGATTCCTGCTATAAGAAAGAGCTTCTCTTCTTCTCTAACCTATCTCTGAAAGGGCCACCTCTCTTTTTTATAAAGAGGTTGCGCAAAGGAGTCCTTTAGGGGCTCATTTGCGCAAACCTAACCCTTTTTCCTGCCAAACATACATAATTGAAGGTTTCCATCTACCTGTATATGTCTATCTCATTCAGGGAGGAAACTCCTTCTTAAGAAGGATATACCCATATATTTTAGCCATCAACCGCTCTTCCTATACCGTAGTTTCTTTAAGTGTGTTAGTTACCGGATTGACGGTACCCGTCACCCATAAGGTCTTCCATCGGACTCGGATTAGCCTCTGGGCGGAAAGGTCTTCAGGGTAAAGAGAATTTTTCTCCTCCGAAACCCTTGTTCCCCAAAATGGGACATAGAAAATCTTCTCTGTTTGAAGCAGGCAGGGGCCCAAGACCGTGTCAAAATTTTTTATCTCAGTAGGATCATGGTTGTTAGCCAGTCACGCTTTTGGCAGGATTCACAGCATGCAGGTGCCTTAGATTCCAACTTATCACATAAGTAGCTTCCCGTTTCATCTACAATCTTCGTTTAGATAATTTCTCGGGATTCAAAGAGAATTGATATTTAATGAAAAAATAAGCCACCCATGCAGGCTTTATGACTCAAATCAATGTGTAAATTGTCGATTTTGAGATGGAAATAAAGGAAGTTTGGTCTTCAGCGATGATCCTGTATTCATAGTCCAATACTCAACCTATAAAATACTCCTTAGCAATGCTCCCTCCCACCATTAATGATGACAAGACATAAATCGAAAGCAATTTTTTAGCTATCCCGTCACTATATGGTTTTTTCTTCCTTTATAATTTATCGGTTTCCTCCCGAACACCAAGATTTAGATTAAAAATATTGGACAATTGAATATTTTGTTTAAAAACAGAGGGTAAAAACTGTTTCAAAAGGACTATTTTTAGGCTAAAAAGGGGTTAAAATTAAACAAAAGGGATTCTTTTGGATAGAAAAATGATAAGTGTTTTAGTCACAATTTAAAATTAGAAAATTCAATATCTCAGGTGCAGTTTTTTCTACAAAGTCTCACCTTAAATCTTAAGGTCTTTCAAAAACAAACCCTTCTCGACGATGTGGGGAGACCTCTTCCACAAGGTGTGGCTTTTAGGTTTGATTTTAATACATCATTTAAACTCCTTAAGGTTCTTTCATCATGTTGACATACTTAATTTAATTTGATAATTTTTTGGCGAAGATTCATAATACATTATATAAAAAGGGGGAATGTGAAATGAGGAAAGATCCAAAAAAACCTGTAAAAAAGGATGAAGTAGTTGAATTGAAGCGAGGGATGATAAAGGTAAAAAGGGAATTGAATGCGAGGATCAAAGAGCTTGAGATGAAGGTCAGGAGTCAGAATGAAGATATTCAAAGGAAGGAGAAGGCATTAGAGAAGTTGAATAAGGAGCTTCAAAAGAGGAAGAGGGAACTTGAGGAGAAGGTGAATCTTCTTTCTCAATTAAAGGAGGAGAATTCTTCTAAGATCAAGGCATTGGAATCTGAGGTTAAGAGGGTTAATGAGGAGCTTGTGAGGAAGGAAGAGGAGATTAGTGCATTAAGGGAGTCTCTTGAGCAAAAGGAATTGGAGGTTAATAGATTGAGGGAGGAGGTTGAAAATAAGGAAAAGCAACTTGCTCTAAAAGATCTTGAGATTGAGAGTTATAAGAAAGAGGTGGAGGGAAAAGGAATTGAGTCCTCTAATATTTTGGAGTAAGAATTTAATTTTAGGATGAGGGGAATGGATAAACTCGTCCATCACGCAATTGAAGCGTCGTGTGATAAGCGGGTTTACTGGATTTCAATAGATAAAGGATACTCATAAAAAAGCCTTTTTATTGAAAAGTGAGGAAGAGCTTTGCAGGGAGCTAAATAGGGACCCGGATAACCTTTCCCTCAAGATTAGACTTTCAGAAATCTATCTCCATCAAGGACGATTAAATGAGGGAAGAATTCTTGTTGAGGAGGTCCTTTCTCAAGACCCTAAAAATACCCGAGCCTTATCCATATTAGGTGATATTTTATTTAAGAAACGTTTATTCAAAGAAGCCCTTGAATGTTATAGGGAGGCTATAAATAGGGATTCAAGACCATATCTTTATTTTCAATCTGCACGGGTTCTAAAAGAGATTGGAAGATTCAAAGAGGCACTAAAGGAACTGGAAAAGGTTCTTATAAAAGAGCCAAGAAATCTCTCCTTTTTAAAGGAGAAGGGATTATTCTTAATCATATGAAGAGATTTGATCAAGCCCTCGAGACATTTGAAAGAGCTAAGGAAGTTTCTCCAAATGATTCTTTTGTCCGAAAGGAGATTCTTCGTCTTAAAAGCCGCACCCGACCAGAGGATCAGATTCTTAAAGAACTTAAGACCGTGATCAGTATGGATTCAAAAAAGGATGATGCTCAAATATATGGTCTTTTGGGAGAAAAACTCAAAGAAAGGGGGCAGGTCAAAGAGGCTTCGGAAGCCTATGGGAGAGCCCTTGAACTTGAACCAAATAATCTCTATTTCCTAAAACAGAAGGGGTTCTGTCTTTACAGGATGGAAAGATATGATGAGGCAATACAATGCCTTTCCGAAGCCTTTCGTAAAGATACATCCGATTTCATAGTTCGAAGCACACTTAAGAAGAGTTTCGAAGCAAAAGGAGATCTGAAAGGATTTATTCATCTCCTTGAAGAGGCATCCTTTAGTCATCCTGAAGATAAGAAGCTTTGGGGAATAATAAAAGGGGTAAGAAAGAAATTGAATCTGAGTGATTCAGGGAATTCTAAGAATAGTTCATATTAAGAGTTTATTAATTTTGGGAGGAATTTTTGAATCTCAATCTCGATAAGGATAAGCTTTTTCATGAAGCAAGATGCCTCATGGAGCAGAGATTTGGATTTAAGAATTTCCGAGAGGGTCAGAAAGAGATCCTCGATTCTATATTTTCGGGAGATGATATAGTAGTTGTAATGCCAACAGGTGGAGGAAAGTCTCTTTGTTATCAACTTCCCGCCCTCCTTTTTCAAGGGTTGACAATTGTCGTATCTCCTCTGATTGCTTTGATGAAGGATCAGGTTGATTCTCTGCGTGTTATGGATATTCCCGCAGCATCTGTCCATAGTCTAATGGGTATAAAGCAGCAGGAGGAAGTCCTTGAGAATATAATTCAGGGGAAATATAAATTGGTCTATGTATCACCTGAGCGTTTAAGGAATGGTTCATTCATAAGGGCCGTGAAGAAGAGGACTATTTCACTTGTGGCTGTTGATGAGGCCCATTGTATTTCTATATGGGGACATGATTTTAGACCTGATTATCTCAGGATTGGCGAGACACTTGAGTGGCTTGGAAGACCACAGACAATTGCACTCACTGCAACTGCAACTCCTCGGGTAAGAGAAGATATTATCCACCAATTAAGGCTTCGGACACCAAAGCAGTTTATTACAGGTTTTGATAGGAAAAATCTATTCTTTGAAGTTTCATCTTTAAGGGATTCAAAAGAGAGGTTGATAAACCTTAAAAGGCGACTTGAGAATTTAAAAGGAGGAGCGATTGTCTATGTAGGAACGAGGAGGGCTGTTGAATCAATTGTAAGATACCTAAAAGGTCAGGGCTTAAATGTTTCAGGATATCATGGAGAAATGGATGAAGAAGAAAGGAGTCGCATCCAGGATGCCTTTCTTGATGGACGTGAAAATATTATCATAGCTACGAATGCCTTTGGGATGGGAATCGATAGATCGGACATTAGGCTTATCATCCATTACAATTTCCCTGGATCAATTGAGGCATATTATCAGGAGTGTGGAAGGGCAGGTCGAGATGGAGAACCATCTACATGTCTGCTTTTCTTTTCTCCCGAGGATAGAAGACTCCAGGAGTTCTTTATAGAGATGAGCTATCCTGAAAAGAAGATGGTCGTTTCTGTTTATAAGGCACTTCTTGAAAGAAATGAAGACCCTATCTGGTTGACATATAAAGAGATAGGAAAGCTCTTTCGTCCTCCATTGAAAGAGATGGTAGTATCCTCTTGCCTAAGGATTCTTGATGAGGCAGGTGTTGTTCATCGTCTCCACCGCAACGAAAACCTTGCTGAACTCTACCTCAAACGTCCTCCGAAAGAGATTCTTGATAATATATCTAAAAGGGGGGAAGGGAAGGTAAATCTTATAAAGACACTTTTAGAGTATTTTACAGAAGAAGAACTCTCTGAGGGTATCCAATTTCTCCCCGAGGAGATCATTGAGAAGGCAGGCTTCTCTAAGGATCGTTTTAGAAGATTAATAGAAGATTTAAGTGAGGATGGAGGTTTAATCTATATCCCTCCTTTTCGGGGTAGGGGGATTAGGATCCTTTCAAGAATAGACCCTTTAGATCTTCCAATAGATTTTGAAACTCTTCGTTTGAGGAAGGCTAATCAGATTGAGAAGCTAAATCAGATGATGGCCTATGGAACAACGAACCATTGCAGGAGGGCCTTTATCTTAGGATATTTTGGACAACCTTATGGCTCTCAAAATTGCAATGGCTGTGATATCTGTTATCGTAAAAGAATTAAGTCTTCTGTTCACAAGGATTACAAAGATGAAATAAAGGAACGAAGAAATGATCTCCAGATTCAGAGGGAAATCTTTGATCGACTTAGAATATTGAGATCCGAGATTGCACGATCTCAAGGGTTGCCTGCTTACTGCATCTTCCCTGATCGAACACTCCTCGAGATGGCAAGAAGACTTCCCAATAATGAAGAGGAAATGAAGTCAATCGTTGGTGTGGGTGAGATCACTTTTAGGAAATATGGTCAACCATTTCTTAATGAGATCTCATCCCAGAGAAGAATATTTAAAGGAGATTATCTCGGGGGAGATAAAAATTGATAAAGATTGGTGACCTCATTGAAATTCCAGAAATAAAGACTGTTATTCAACTAAAGGATCTTCAGGAGTCGAATCTTCGCGAGATGATCCTCAACTGTTTGTTTTAACAGCTGAGGTAATGAAAAACCTTGAGATGATACTTACTTCTTTATCACGAGGGGAGGGAAAGGGGATATTTCTCAAGGGGCATTATGGGTCAGGAAAATCACATTTTCTAAGCATCCTGAGTATTCTTCTTCGTTCTCCTGATTGCCTAAATGTTCTTATCGGGCAGGAGCCATCCCTTGAGCGTTTTCGAAATGCACTTCAATCAAAAAGGTTTTTAGTAGTAGAGATATCCCTGATTCAGCACCGCGGGACAGAATTCCTTGAAGATATCTTCCTTAAAGGGATATTTCAGGAACTCTCAGTCCGATTGGGCAAAACCTTTGAGGGAGGAGATTCAAGGCAAGAAACATTCCTTGAGATAAAAAGGGCATTAAATAGAATTGGCATATCTGGGGTTGTGCTCCTTGTGGATGAGCTCTCGGAGTTTCTTCGCTCAAAGACCGATGCCCATGCATATAATGAGGATATCCGTTTTCTTCAATACCTCGGAGAGGAGGCACCTTCTTTTCCTCTCTGGATAATCTCTTCTCTTCAGGAATGGATTGAAGAGACAGGGGAGATTGCTCAGGATACATTTAACAAGATAAAAGATCGTTACCCGATCAGGATAGGTCTTGGTCGTGCACACATTGAAGAATTTGTCTCTCATCGGCTTATCAGACATCGTGAGGGTTCGGAGGGAGAGATTCGAAAAATATTTAATTCCATCCGTCGTTATTTTCCACTATTTCCAGTTGAAGAGAATCGCTTCTTAAAGCTCTATCCTGTCCATCCTGCAACCATCACCTTACTTGATTATTTAAAACCATTATTTTCTGAACATCGAGGGATAGTTGACTTCATCCATTATCGGCTCAAGAGTGATGAGGAGAGAGGTATTCCCTCATTTCTCGAAAGACCCGCCCATGAGCTTCTATCTCCCTCCATGATATTTGATCATTTTATCCATCGTATAAGGGAGGTGGCAGAGACATAGCCCTTTGTGGAGAAGGGTTATGATTATTATCAAGAGGAGATACCACGAATATTTAAAGATGAAGAGCAACAAAGAGTAGCAATTGAAGCAATTAAACTTCTTATCCTTTTTGCAATCTCCCCTGTAAAGGTCAGATATAGCGCCCGTCACATGGCAGAGATGATACTCTTCAGGGTTACAGAGCTCGAATCCGAGATAAATTACCAATATCTTCATGAAATTCTTGAACGTTTGAGAAAAGAAACCACATATATATCCATAATACCGGGGAAAGAGCCGCTTGATGACCAGTTTTTCATTACCCTTAAACCTGATCTATCAAGTATCATGCGCCAGAGGATAAGGCAGACAACAGGTGAGATATTTAAGGAGGATCGTCGTCTCTTTGAGCGTCTCCTTCCGCTTGCTGAGTCATCTCATATCCCTTTTAAGGGATGGGCTGAGGAGGCGAAGCAACATCTCTCACTATCGTGGGAATATACAAGAAGGAGCGGGATTCTTTTCCTTCGTCAGATTGATGAGCTAAGTATTGAAGAATTTGAACGTATGGGCGATCAATGGAGCAGAGTGGAGGAAGACTTCTTCATTATTGTTGGAACAACCTATCATATAGAGAAACAATACGAACATCTTCATGATATCCTTCCTTTGATCAGGGAGAAGTATCCAGGGCTATTTCTATTCTGGATACCTTCAAAAATCGATTTTCAAGAAGAAAGCTGGATGAGAGAAGTCCTTTCTGCCCTCATATTATTTGATCGTCAAAAAGAGGAACTATCTGAATCTTCCCAGAAGATGAGGGGACTTCTCGAGGAATATATAAATAATTCAAAGAAGAGGCTCGGGGAGATATTCACAAAGGCATACTTCAGTGGGCTATTACTCTGGGATGAGAGACAGATTGAGCTTTCTAAATATGGATATCTATCACAGGAGAAGTTTCTTCAGGAGTTTATCCCGAACCTGCTTTCAAGGAGATTTCCAAAACATCATAAGGTTCATCCATATATCGAGGCCCTTGCTCCAACAACAATCCCGAGCCTTCTAAAGGATTTCTTCGCTGCGGGAATGATAGAGATTGACGATAGAACAAAGTTCGGACTTAGAACTGTATTGGAAGGTCTTCTAAAACCTATGGGCCTTGTGCGGAAAAAAGGGAATCAATATACACTCCAGGTTGATCACCGTAGCAATGAGATTTCGGAGAATTTTCTTTCACTTCTCGAGAATGGCCCGCTTCCACCAGAAACAATTTATTGGTCTCTAAGGAAAGGTGAGTATGGTCTTTTGAGGCATCAATTTGAAGCACTCCTATTTTCACTCCTCTTTTCAGGAAATGTGATTGCCTATTAGGGCTCAAGAAGGAAAGGGCTTGAGGAGATATCAAGAACGGCACTTCAGGGAATTACAACTCTTGGGAAGGGAGAAATCTTAGATGAGGAGATTCGTAAAATCATAGTTCATCACCCCTTCATCCCCGATAGATTTAAAAAAAGTCCCTTTACCCTTCCATCTCAAGAAGCACTTTGGAATGAGATAAGGATTAAAAAGGAGTCAGAGATTGAATCGCTGAGGAATCTTCTTAGTCGAGTGAACTGGGCATCATCATTTCAGGCCTTTAAAAATATTTCGTGGGGATCGTTTCGTCAGGATATTGAAGATTTAATCTCCCAATGGGATGAGGTTAAGGTAAGCTTTCCTCCAAAGGAGGGGCTTGAGAGATTTCTTTTAGCAAGCAGGCAGGAGCCATTTCTTTCAGAAAAACTCAAAAGGATCGATGAATTGGGTTCCTTTTTCGAAAGGGCCGAGAAGATACTTTTTCTCTATCAATACCTGAGTGACCCGAGACTTTCTATTCCAGATCGAACAATATATAGGGAACTGAGAGAGGAAAGAGACGAACTTCTTGGTTTCTTCGAAAAGACCGATATCTCAATCGATGCGGATTCAATTGATAGGCTCCTTATGAGATTTCAAAATTTTAGAGAAAGATATATAAATGCATACATTGAAGCCCATAAAAGAGAACGTTCAGGTGAACAATTTGTTCCCTACGAGAGGATTCGTCATTCAAGACGTTACCAGCTTCTTTCAAAGCTTGAACAAATCGAAATGATCTCCACACAACACAATCGTAGTCTCGTTGATAGGCTTATTGCAGGGGTAATTCTTTCAAGATGTGAAGAGCCATCCATTGATTCCCTTCAGAGTAGTCCTATTTGTAGGTGCGGATTTATTTTGGGTGAGGAGAAGAGGCTTACACCTCTCAACGAGATTAAAGAAGCCATTGACTTTGGTATTAAAGAAGCACTTGAATCTCTCAATTCTTCGGCATATCAGGAAAAGATAATTCCATACATTCAAGGTCTTGAGGAGGTAGGTGAATGGGAGAAGGCAAAAGCGATTCGGAGTGTTTTAAGTTTCTCTCAAATAACAAATGAGAATCAGATAGAGGAGTTTGATCATGCCCTTACTCCTTCCACAGTACAGGCTATCAATGAGGCATTCAGAGGAAGGGTTGTAATAGCCCGTAGGGATCTTGATAAGCTTTACAATGCTCTTATTAGAAGGAAGTATACCCTTCCGCAGGTTCAAAAGATTATAAAGGAGTGGTTGAAGGAAGAGGAGATTTCTCAAGGGACTTTTATTCACTTTATTGGTAAAGGAGATCTTGAGGTTGAGACGTCTTTTGAAAAGAGATTTATGATATTCCTTGAGGAAAATTATCCTGAGCTTTTGTCACTTTTAAAGGAGGTAGGCCAATCCCTTTTCAAAGAAGCAATGCTTATCTCCCTATGGATCAAGGGCCATGGTATTTCTCCAGATAAAATATACCCTTTCTTCCCGTTCCTAAGAAAAGGGGAAGAGGGGAAGGGGGAGCTAATCCTTCAAGAGCTTTCCTCCTTAGCAAATTCCCTTCATAACAAGGAGCCTCTCGTCTTTGAAGAGATAGTTCAAGAGGTTGAGGGGAAGGAAGAATTCCCATCCAGATTATGGAGCCTTCTTGGAGAGGAGAAGCCATCTTTCATATTCTTGAAGGAGAGTATCTTTCCCTCAATCCTCAGGGAGGCCTTTGAAAGGCTTCTTGCCATACCCGATAATGAGCTATTAAGTGGTAAACTATCTCCCAAAGAGGATACTCTTTTACATCAAAGGACATCTAATTTTATCATTAAACAGAAGGAGATGACGGAAGCCTTAAATGATTATGGTGAGATCATTAAGAAGCTTAAAAGTCTGAAACGAAAGGAGTCCAATCCACCTAAGGATTTCGAGAGGTGGGAATCCCTCTATATCCAGAGCATCAGTCCTATTTCATTTCTCCTCTCCATATTTCCTAAAAAGGTTGAAAGGATGGGTTTGGCTCTACCTTCTCCTGCGAGAGAGAGATTGTTAGAGGGAGAAAAGTTTTTACAAGTCTTTTTAAAGAGTTTTTCGGTGTTTTATAGAGAAAAACATTCAGCTTTGGGAAGCAGGGGAATCTAAGAGACCAAAGATGATAGAGGATCTCCTAAGTCTAAGTATGGGGAGGGGAGATATTTTAAAAGGTGAGGAGAGGATATTTATCCTTCTTGATGCTATGAGATGGGATTTATGGGAATTCTTAAAAGAGAGATTTTTTGGCCCCATGGCAAATCAATTGAGGATAATTGGTGAGGGGGCTTTATGGGCTCGTCTTCCTTCTACGACTCCAAGGCAGATGGAGATTTTCGATGAGGCAATAGCAAAGGATAAGTCACAGGATAAAAATTTTTTAAAGATATTAGGAATCGATGAAAGGATTCATTCAGAGAAGGGGGGATTAGAACATCTATTTCGCAATATCCTTCAATACCTTCAACTTGAATTAACTCCGAGGTTAAGAGAAATTCCACCAGGAAAATCTTTAATCATATTTTCTGACCATGGATTTATTGAAAATCCTCAATTTGAAAGGTCTGATAAGTATAGGACATCTCGCTATATCCATGGAGAAGATTCTCCTTTTGAAATTATTGTACCATGGTTAATCATAAAAAAACTATAAAATTAGCAGTTCTGGGAAGAATGGATTACTCTTTTATAAAAAATGATATAACTTTACTCATATACAGAAGGTCTATATTTCTTTTTATGGATGAGGATAAAGAAATTTGGAAAAGTATATAAAGAAGGGGTACCCTGGACAGAATCCAAACCTTTTTATATTTGAATGGGGTATATTGCACCATATTTTGGGGCGAAAGATAAAAAATTGAGAATAGTACCTGAAGGTTCGAAGATGCCTGTAGGAACAAGAATGTACGATTCTCCGTTTGAGGAGATGAAGCAATTATTTAAGCCTCATTTTTTATAATTGAAGTGAGATTGATTAAAATGACAACAGGAAATAGTGAACATATAGGAAGTTATTTCTTCATGGAAAAATCGTAAGGGAATCTAACCCCTAAGCCTCTTATTTCCTTTCCTAAAAAATAATCTTAGTTATCACCTTTTTTAACTCCAAACTCTTTTAGAGTTCTTGAAATTCTTGGAGTCTTGTGAAATAATTCAGTTGTTGCATGAAATTAGGTTATTCTCTTATCTGTTTGGAAAGAGGAGTTAATTTGAAATGATTGTTTTACACGGAGGAGTTTTTGAAAGAGATTTATTTATCTGGGGTGAAGTTCCTCTGGATTCTGATCATTCGGTAACAAAAAAGCGGAGGAAAAGGGAACTAACATTTCTTCCCTATGATGCTGGGTTTGAAAAATTATCGTCTGTTTTTATAGAGGCGGGATTAGGAATTAAAACTGATAAGAAGTCTTTTAAGAAAATGATTTTATGGCTTCCCACTCGAAATGGCTCTCCTTGTGTTTCGAGTGAAATGGTTGGTGAGACCTTGGAGTCTTCTCTACCTGAAGCCCATTCTCCATGGAAAATAACGGCACTCAAATTATCACAAGAGGAAATTATAGATCTATTGTGCCGATCGATGGGAAAGAGGATCCTTGCTCCGGGAATTATTCTTGGAAGAGATTTGATCTTCTGGACAAGAGTCTTGCAGTTTTCAGGGTCCCTTATAGCAAAAGAACAATTTATTCCCACAATAGGAAGAGATTCCAAATGTTTTTTTGCCATGTGGAAACCAATATTTTGGGGTAAGGATTCTATTAGACTTTCTGTCCTTGCTAAGGCGATGCCAGGTGTCTGTCGTGCCTTGAGCAACCAAGCTGATTTACCCCCAAGGATTCCTCCTATTACTATACTAAAAGATTTTATCACCACCATGATAGATTCGATAATACGTATAGGGTTTAAGAAGGGACATTTTTGGAGAAGAAAGTTTCCCTATGAATCGATTGATGATCAATGGTTGGATAAATTATTATTAAGTTCCCCTGTACTTAAAGGTGACCAGAAGGAACTATCAAAATTTCTCATACAATTTAAGGATTGGCAGAGACCTCTTGATATTTCTATGAGAGCTCCTGTTCGTCTTTGTTTTCGGATTGAGGAACCTGATGGAAATAGAAGCATAAGGGAGGAAAATAAAATAGAAGAGGATAAGTGGTATGTTCGATATCTCCTTCAATCAATTCAGGATCCAAGCCTTCTTCTTTCGGCCGAAGACATTTGGAAGGAAAGTTATCCTTCTTTTATAAAGAAGGATTTTAATCTTAATGAATACCTGCTCCTTTCTCTTGGTCAGGCTTCGAGGATATGTCCCTATGTGGAAAGGAGTCTGAGAACTGCTAATCCAGTAGGCTATGAGCTTGATCTTAGAGGGGCTTATGAATTTCTCACCCAGAAAGCAAGACTCTTTGAACAATGGGGATTTGGTGTGATGTTACCTTCATGGTGGACTCACAGAGGGACAAAGCTCCGTTTTTCAGCCAGGGCTAATGTCAGAGCACCAAAGATGAGGAGTATAGGTGGGCTTTCCCTTGATGAGATCGTTCAATTTGATTGGGAGATCTCTCTTGGAAAAGAGATTCTTTCTTATGAAGAACATCTTAGAGATCCTTTTTTAATCTTCAAATTACGTGGCTTAGATAAAGAAGAATTGATAGAGATGCTTAGGGCTAAGGAGAAAAAGGTTAAGCCAGATGAGACGGAATCAGAGGCATTATCCCTTCAAGAAGAAGAACCACTTCCGATTGGGAGAGAGAAATTCTGGAATGGGGAAACAATAACAGATGACTTCTTTGGAGAAGTTTCAATTCCCGAGATCCATGGAGCACTTCCTAAGAGGCTTGGGAGTTTTCCATTCTGGAGAGGGGAGGAAAATTTTCTGGATAAGATGGAAGAAATCTATTCAAATTCTTCTCCCATTGGGTTAAATCTTTTTTTGGGTGAGGTAAATTGGAAGGTTTCAAATTCTTAGGATTAAATACCCTGAAAAAGTATATAAATATTTATATGGCTTATACCTTAATGAAATTAGGTAAGCCAATTTCTACATCTTCAATTGTGCAGTTTCTAAAATCTTCCTCGGGAAGGAGAGCAAGAAGAAAAAAGTATAATAGTAATATTATGATTGCCTGAGCCCAAATCCCTAATCTATTTTTTTATTTTAAAAAATCAATCAGTTTTTGGGTGTCAGGCCTAAACTCTTGACACAATTTCTTGGAGGTAATATTTAGTTAACATGGTTCGTATTAGGTGTGAGAGGATTTCGTTTCAATCTTCTCCACCCGTTGTTTTAACTTTTCAAATTCCACCTCAAGTGCTGTCAAACGCCTATCTAATTCTGAGTAAGAAAATTTGATCATAGCTTTCAGTTCTTCGTGGGAGTAATTCATTTCTTCCCGAAGCCGGGACATTTCTCTTCCAAACTTTTCATTTAAATTCATTACTCCTTCGGCAACTTGCTTAATATCATCTCTCAAAGCTTCAGCAGTTATATGAAATTGATGAATTACCCGACTCTCCAACTCCTTCATCTCTCCCCTTAAACTGCTTGTCTCACTCCTTAACTCAACCCTTAAATCATTCACCTCATTCCTTAAATTACTTGTCTCATTCCTTAAATCAACTATCTCTCCCCTTAAACTGCTTGTCTCATTCCTTAACTCAACCCTTAAATCATTTAATTCTTTTTTTAGTTCCTCTTTGGTAACCAACTTTTCAAAACTCTGTTCTAAATAATCTTTAAGTTCTTTTTCCATATTCGTCTCTCCTTCTCTTATTGAAACCAAATCTATCCCCTAATTTAATAAAAGTCAACCATTTTTTGTGTCAGCTCTGAGATCTCTGAAAAAGTAATCATAAACCATTCTCCAGTATGTAAGGGTGACCCATAAAGGGCGATTCTCTATGTTTTGGTTTTTCAGAGAGGTATGAAACATTTCTCCTTTAAAATTAAAATATCGTAATTTGAATTAGATTCTCAATCATCTCTACATTTTGAATATCATTTTCCTAATGGAAAAATCAGAGATAAATAATTCACAATAGCATCATCAAATTGCTTTCTTATAAACTTATATTAGATTAAATTTTCTTAATATGTTTGCCACTTCAGGATCTTTCTGAGATATCTCCCTTAATGCCCTTATTAGATCTTTAACCTCCCCCCCCTTCTCAATCTCCGAAATGGTTTCTTCTTTTGCCTTCCTTATTATTGTCCTTCTATCCCAGTATGCAAATCCAATATTGGCTACCATTATTGCAATAAATATACTTGTTAGGATCCAAAGGAATGTAAATGTCTGTTCAAATCTCTTATCAACCTGTTCAAATCTTTTATCGACTTGTTCAAATCTTTTATCAACAGATTCTTTAAATTCCCTCATAGTGGCCTCAAGCCTTTCAAGTCTTATCTCTATATTCCTAAGCCTTTCGCGATCCTCACTGGTAAATTGAACCTCTTTCGCAAAAGAAATCGAAGATATAAAAATAATCAAAAAAATAATATTAATTTTAAATTTAGACATTTTCTAACCTACAAAACAAAATATATTCAAATCCCATCATTTTCAAATCTTTTACTTAAAAATAATAGTAAAACAACTAATTATGTGTCAAATTAATTTTTAGATTTCGGGATTTGGGGTAAGAATTTGGGGTCAGGCAATTGTAATATTATATTTTCTCTTTGCCTTCTTAATCAAAGCCCCCCTTATCATTTCTCTTCTCTCCCTAAGTTGCTGGTCGTTACGCAGTCTCTCCTCAAACTTAACCACTGCCCGGCTCATCGTCATCGGGCTCCGGCCAAAATTTCCGACACATGCTTCCTCCGAACCGGATTCAAATGAATGTAACGAACCAACCCCAAAAGATAAACATCCCTATCACATAAAATCCCACGATAGCGACCTTGAAACAGATGCCCCACCATACCGCCGATTAAAATAGCGAGTGTATTGAAACAGAAGCGATTGCATGATCTTGTGCTCAAAGGAATCTCTCCAACCTCCACCAAAAGATGAAAGTGATTTGACATCAACACATAGGCATAAAGACGGAAGGAGTACCTGAGCTTGTATTTGGAAAGATAAGAAAGAAAGGTTTTTAAGCCTTTTCATCAAGAAAGATCTTTTGTTTCTGGATTCCTCTCGATATCACATGATACAACCCACCCGGGAGGTGAAACCTCGGCTTCCGAGCCATGAAAGCTTGTTAATATAACCACACCCAATATAATATTATGATTACCTGACCCCAAAATTCCAAAATTCTGATAGAAAGCCTATAAAAAGGATTTTTCAAAGCCCCCAAAATTTTTTCTTGACACACTCTTAAAAGAGTGTTATAAGAGTTCTAAATGAAAAGAGAGAAAAATAAAGTAACTATAAAAATTCCAAGACCTCTTTATGAGAATATCTTACAAATTATCGAAGGCAGTGGTTTTAATTCTGTCACAGAATTTATTGTCTATGTTCTGAGGGATCTTGTTTCTTCCAAAATGGCTGAAAAGGAGCCGTCTCTTTCAAAAAAGGAGATTGAATTAATAAAGAAGAGGCTTAGGTCTTTAGGTTATCTATAAATTTTTTAATTTTAAATTTGTAAGTGGAAAAAAAACCTTTTGGAATATAATATATTTATTTTTATCATATTTGGATTCATCGCTCAAATGATAGATGGGGCTCTTGGAATGGGTTACGGAGTCTCATTAAATACCTTATTCCTGACTCTTGGATTTTCCCCTGCTTTAGCAAGTGCTTGTGTACATACTTCAGAGATTTTTACAACAGCAATATCTGGTCTTTCTCACTTTAAAATGGGCAATGTAGATAGAAGAATTTTTTTAAAACTTCTTATACCTGGAATATTAGGTGGTATACTGGGGGCATATATTTTAACTGAACTACCAGGTAATAAAATTAAACCTTTTATTTCTATTTATTTATTGATTATGGGATTAAGAATTCTTTGGCAAGTTTTTAAAAAGGTCTATAAAACTGATGCTAAAATTAGGGTTATACCTTTGGGATTAATAGGTGGATTTTTTGACGCAATTGGAGGGGGAGGATGGGGCCCAATAGTGACAACCACATTGGTTGCAAATGGAAACAATCCACGATATGCAATAGGTTCAGTTAATTCAGCAGAGTTTTTTATAACCTTTGCCGAATCTATCACTTTCTTTACAATGATTGGAACACTTTTAATTGACCATTGGGGAAAGATTATTGGATTGATGATCGGAGGAATCATCGCAGCGCCACTTGCTGCCTATGTCTGTAGAAAGATTAAAACTCAATTATTAATGCTAATAGTGGGAGTGTTCATTATTATTTTAAGTATTAGAATTTTATATTTGGCCTGGTATTAGTAAAATTTCCAATATTGAATATTATGAAATATTCATTAAAAAATATAAAAAAGGCATTGATAATTGGTTTAGATGGTGTTCCTTACTCTTTGTTAAATTACTATTTTAAAAAAGACTACTTGCCAAACTTAAAGAAAATTTTAAAAGACGGCTTTTCTTTACATCCAATGAATGCATCGATCCCTGACGTATCATCAGTTTCATGGACGTCATTCATAACAGGGGTTAATCCAGGTGAACACGGAATCTATGGTTTTACTGAACTCTTAAAAGATACTTATTCTCTTTACTTTCCAAATGCTGAAAATAGAGCGGCATCCCCTTTTTGGGAAATTTTAGGGAAAACACATCAAAAGGTTTCCACACTTTCTCAAAAATATGATAAAAAAATCAATTTTCCTTATCGGTCGATCATTTTTAATGTTCCTCAAACTTATCCTGCATATCCAATAAATGGAATTCTTGTTTCTGGTTTTGTGGCTATTGATTTAAAAAAAGCTGTCTATCCTGATTCAATTTATTCTTATCTGAATTCTATAAATTATATTATTGATATCGAGGCTGATAATGCGAAAGAAGATATGAATAAATTTATTAATAATATCTTCAAATGCTTTGAGATTAGAAAAAAAGCTATCTCATATTTCTTTGAAAATAAGCCATGGGATATATTCTTTGCATGTATTACAGAAACTGACCGCCTCCACCATTTCTTTTTTGATGCCTCAATGAATGAAGATCATCCTTATCATCAAAAATTTTTAAATTTCTATATTCTACTGGATAATTGGATAAAATTACTCTATGAGGATTTTCAAAAAAAATTTTCTGAAAAAGGATTATTTGTTATCTTATCCGATCATGGTTTCTGCTCTGTAAAAAAAGAGGTTTATATAAATAGATTTTTGGAGGAAGAAGGGTTTTTAAAGCTGAGGAAAGAAGGCGAATTCTATGAAAGGATAGACCATGAGACTAAGGCTTTTACCTTAGATCCCTGTCGAATTTATATTCATAATAAATCATATCCAAGAGGACAAATCAGTAAGGAAGAAATGTCAAGTCTAATATCCGAACTTAAAAATAATTTAAATAAATTAAAAGGAGAAAATGGGGAAGAAGTCATTGATAAAATTTTTGAAAAACAAGAAATATATCAAGGTCCTTATATAGACATGGCACCTGATTTAGTCTGTCTTCCAAAAGATGGGTATGATTTAAAAGGCAGCTTGGATAAGAAATGTGTTTTTGGTACTAATCGCTTCGCAGGAATGCATACTTGGCATGATGCTTTCTGTATTCTTCCCGAGAATATTGGTTTACCAGAAAAACCATCTATTGAGAATATTTCTGATTTTATTATGCAATTTTTTTCTAAATTGGAGTAAATTATGGATTATCTAACAAAATTAGAAAGCAAGAGTATTTATATAATTCGAGAGGCATACTATAGATTTAAAAGGATTGCTATGCTCTGGTCTGTTGGAAAGGATTCAACGACACTACTCTGGCTTTGCAGAAAGGCTTTTTTCGGTAATATCCCCTTTCCAATTATACATATTGATACAAGTTATAAATTTCCAGAGATGTACCAGTTTAGAGATGAAAGAGTAAAGCAATGGAACCTGAAACTAATAATAGGCCGAAATGAAGAAAAATTAAGAGAAGGTATGGGACCTGATCAAGGGAGCAAGTTAGAGTGCTGTAATGAATTGAAGACAAATGCTCTTAAGTTAGTGATCAAAAAGTATAAACTAAAAGCTATTCTTTTAGGAATACGGAGGGATGAACATGGCATTCGGGCAAAGGAAAGATACTTTTCTCCAAGGGATTCTCAATTTAAATGGGACTATGAAAATCAACCTGCTGAATTGTGGGACCAATATCAATCAATGGTAGAAGAGGATGAACATTTTAGAATTCATCCCATTCTCCATTTTACAGAACTGGATGTATGGAATTATATTAAACGAGAAAAACTTCCAATCGTTTCTCTTTATTTTAGCAAAAAAGGAAAAAGATTTCGAAGCATTGGTTGTGTGCCATGTTGCTCACCTATTGATTCTAATGCACAAACTATAGATCAGATCATTGAAGAAATACGCACTACAAAAACCTCTGAAAGATCTGGAAGAGCACAAGACAAAGAAAATATTTATACTATGCAAAAATTAAGGGCATTAGGATATATGTAAAAATAAGAGGTACCTATGAACGAAGAGCATATCCTTCCTATTATAATTGTAGGTCATGTCGACCATGGTAAGAGCACACTTATTGGAAGGCTTCTTTATGATACTAAATGCCTTCCTTTAGATAAATTTTTAGAGATTCAAAAAAGCTCTGAATCTTTAGGAAGAAATTTAGAATTTGCGTTTGTTATGGACTGCCTCGAGGAAGAACGCTCAAAAGGGATTACCATTGATACAACACAGACCTTCTTTAAAACTTCAAAAAGAAGATATGTTATCATAGATGCACCTGGGCACAAAGAATTCTTAAAAAATATGATAACAGGAACTACTCAAGCACAGGCAGCCTTATTAATTATTGATATAAAGGAAGGTATCCGTGAACAAACAAAAAGACATGCCTATATTTTAAGTTTGCTTGGATTAAAACAGGTATGTGTCATTTTAAATAAAATTGATTTAGTCAATTATTCCGAATACAAATTTTTAACATTACAAAAAGAAACGACCGAGTTTTTGAATCAACTTAATATTTATCCCAACTTTGTTTTACCAATTTCAGCTATCCATGGAGAAAACGTTGCTATTCATTCACAAAAAACTCCATGGTATAAAGGCCCAACTGTCTTAGAAGCATTAGATGTTTTTGATGAACTAAGAGTTGAAGAAAAGTCTCCTCGATTTCCAGTTCAAGATGTCTATTCAATCGATGGTAGGAAAATTTTAGTTGGAAGAGTTGAGGCTGGGAAGATTAACGTAGGAGATTCACTTTTCCTCTTACCAGAAAAAAAACAGGTAGTTGTGAAAAAAATTAAAAAATTTTTACAGAAGGCTTCAACAGCACATTATGAAGAATCTGTAGGAATCATCCTGAAGGGAAGACACTACGTAAGAAGGGGGGATATATTATCAGGAGACCTCTTCCCTCTAATTTCCAATAATATTAGAGCAAATCTGTTTTGGATGGATCATACCTCCTATAATATTGGAGACCCTCTTCTCTTCCGTTGTGTCACACAAGAGGTTTCCTGCAGAATTAATAAAATATATAAGAAATTTGACCCTGCATCAATGGAATTAATAGAGGAGGAGGCTCCTACCATAGGCGAAGCAGAAGTTGCAGATGTTTTGATTAATTTAGATAAAGAAGTAGTCGTTGATTCCTTTAGTGAAATTCCGGAAATGGGAAGATTCGTATTAGAGAGAAATGGTATACCTGTTGCTGGCGGTATCATTAACTGATTATTTATTATAATAAATAAATTTCCTTTCTAAAACCTCTGGGAAATACTTATTTTATTATAAATCCCAAAGAACCATCGATAAAAAAAGGTCTTTTATTTACTCTTTTTGCAAAGTTCACAAATGCATTATTCCAATTTATATCATGAATAAGTAAAATACCTTCTTCATTTAAATAAGGCCAAACCTGCTCAAATTCAAATATCATTCCTGAATAAGAATGTTCACTATCATGAAAAAAAATGTCAATCGAACCTATATCTCTAAGGAGTTTTGGTAATATATCCTGAGATTTTCCTATGATAATCCTTAACCTATTATAAAGGTAATCAGGTACTAACCAACCTGAGGTTTTACCTTTAGGGATAACTGCCCCCCCTTTATCCTTATAGAAATTGTCTTTAGGATAATTTTGACCTTCTATTTCAGGATAATCAATTGAATACAACATACCTTGATTATTTAAATGTAGTGCCTTTAAAATGAATGATGTTGAATATCCATTTCCTGTCCCCGTCTCTATTACTAAATTAGGCTTTTTCTTTCTAACAATTGAATAAATAATGTGACCTTGTCTTTTACTAACTACCCCCGAGGAATAAGTATAGCCTCTCGCTGTTTTCCCTTTGATATGTCGAAATATTTTTAGCTTCTTCTCAAGATCTTCATTAATAATATCCATTCTTATCTCATCGAGAAAACCGTCCAAAACACTTTTCTTACCAAAAATAACTTTACAATAATCTTTAGATGGGAATAATTTTCTATACAATGCTCTCAAATGGATTCGATAGTTTTTTATTAAATTCACAATTTCAATTGGATTAACTAATGAATTTAATAATTCTTTCACAAGTATTCCTTTTCTCAACCTTATTCAATTTAATATTTTCATGATAACATTATCTTCTTTTTCTATAAAAATCCTAAACCATATTTCTAAATTCAATAATTTCCAAAGTGTCTGACCAATATTTATTTTCCCTTCAATATGTTTTCCAAAAAATTCTTTTAAATTTAAAATATTATAATAATTTCGACTTCTGAATTTTTCAGAATCTAATATACTTTTTACTATTTTTATCATTTTTTTATCTCTAAACCATTCATCCATAGGTGTTGAAAAACCAAATTTACTTCTCCTCATTCTAACAGACTCTGGTAAAATACTTTTCATGCTTTCTCTTAAGAGATATTTTGTTACACCATTTCTAACTTTAAAATGTGAGGGTAATGAAAACATAAATTCTACAATTCTATAATCAAGGAAAGGCAGTCTTGTTTCAATAGAAAATGCCATAGAATTTTTATCTTCTTCGCGTAGTAATAAAGGTAACCCATATTTCATTCTATAATAAAGTCCCTTTTTTAAACCCAAAGGTTGATACATTAAAAGAGGAATTTCAGAATCTTTTAGATATTTTTTAATAAATTTTTTATCAAGCCCATGGTGAAAATATATATCCCAAAGGAAAGGTTTAATAACTGATGGTGATATTAAAAATAAAGGAAATAATATTCCATCATTGATTAGTTGAAATCTTTTGTAAAGAATCAATTCTTTTATTAATTTATAGATATTAAATTTGTAAAAAAGTTCGAGAAGATAGTAACCGTATAAAAATACATATCCCACAAGAAGTTCATCTCCACCTTGGCCGTCGAGGAGAACCTTTATGTTATATTGGGATGCAAGTTTCATTACTTCCCATTGTGCAAAAATACTTGTAGCACTAAAAGGTTCCTCTTGATATTTTATCAAGATTTCCATATCGTTAATAAGATCATCGATTGTAGGATTGATAAAATAAAATTCTATATTTTTTACACTGGAAGAAACGTCTTGTATAAACTCTGTCTCATCAATATCTCTCCCTGGAAATACTACACTAAAAGTTTTAAATTGTTTATCCCCATATAATTTTAAAAGAAATTTATTAAGTGTACATACTATAGATGAGGAATCTAATCCCCCACTTAAACAAGAACCAACCTCAACATCTGATCTTAATCTTAACTTAATAGCATCTAAAAATAATTCTAAGAATCTATCCTTTGCTCGTTTAATATCCATATCATTTTGAATATCCATTGGAATTTCATACCATTTTTGAATTTTTGAAATATGATTTTTTAAATCGTATATTAAATAATGACCCGGTAAAATTCTCATTATTCCTTTAAAAAAAGTTTGAGGAAGGTGATCGTAACAATTAAAGAGTAAATAATCAAAAATAATATGATTATCTGCTTCCCGATTAATTAAATCGAATATCAGTAGGCCTTTTATTTCTGACGAAAATATGAAATGACTATTATACTCAAAATAATACAAAGGTTTAATACCGAATCGATCCCTTGCGAGAAAAAGAATTTTTTTATTTTTATCATAAATACAAAATGCAAACATTCCATTAAATTTATGCAAACATCCTATCCCCCATTCTTCATAGGCATGGAGGATAACTTCTGTATCTGTCTTAGAATAAAATTTATAACCCAAAGCTTCCAATTCTTCTTTTAATTCCAAATAATTATATACCTCTCCATTATAAACAATCCAAATGGATTCATCTGCATTGTGCATGGGTTGTCTACCAGCAGGTGTCAAATCGATGATAGAGAGACGTTTATGTCCAATAGATACGTATTCATCAATAAAATAGCCCTCATCATCTGGCCCGCGATGCACCATAACCTCCATCATCTTCTTTATCATATTTAAATTTCTCGAATTAAAACCACCTATACCACACACGCTATTCTATCTTTCTAATGAATTTAGAAAATTTCTTATACCATTTATTAGATGTTGTTTATTATATAAATATTTAGCATACTCTAATTTTGAAGATTCATTTAACATTTTTCTTATTACTATTTCTAGATCTTCGATGTCATAAACCACAGCTGCCAACCTATTTTGTTCTAAAAATTTAGCAATCTCAACCTGATGATCGTCCGAATGTTCGGCAAATTTAAATCTTCTTGGGATAACGATCAAAGGAACCCCAAAGCTTAGCGCATTAATCATAGTCCCTGAACCACAATGTCCGATTACTAATCTCGCCTTTTTGAAATATTCAAGACTTTCATCATAGGAAACGTAATTAAACCATCTAACATTTTTAGGTATATATTTAGAAGCTCCTACCTGAACAATTATATCTTCTCCTATATTTGGGGCAATATCATCAATCTTTTTAACTAATCTATCAAATTCTCCACCACCAATGGCTGTTCCTACAGTAACATAAATCATATTATTCTTCCCAAAAATTTTGCTTTTTTGGACTTTTTACTTAAATCTTCCCATTGGACCAAAAAATAATCAACAATAGGCATTATTACTTTCCCCGTAAATGAGATATCTTTTATTCGCGTAATAGATTCAAGAAATATAAGTTTTGTGCCAAATAATAATTTGCCTATATAAAAAGCAGGAATAGCAATTTCAGAACCTGTAGAAAATAACACCCTTGGCCTCTCTTTTAAAAATATTTTTATAAGTTCAAACATGTTTTCTATAAGTGTAATGTAAACTCCTAACCATATATAACGAGAAGAGGTTATTTTAATACCAAACCCATAATTAAAAAGAATTTTCAGATGATATGTTTTTTTAAATTGAGGAGGATTAAAAGTTTTAACGGAAGGGAAGCTTTGTATAACCAAAAAACAATCATGGTCTTTAAATGCTTCTAAAATAGCCAATGCCTGAGTTAAATGTCCTCCTGGAGAGCAAACAACACCTATTTTCATTCTAAGTATCCTAAAGACTTGAGTCTTCTTTTCACCATTTCTGCCTCGTTCTGTGTGAGTTTTTCATCTTTTTCAGAGAGAATATTCTCGGATTTAACTTCCATATACTTAACTGGATGTTTATTGATTAAATTCTCTTTAAAAATATTTATTAATACTTTACCATCCATATCCATTGGAATGGGTATGCCCAACAAATATAATACTGTTGGAGCAATATCTACAAGTTGAACCTTTTTAATCTTGTAGCCCTTTTCGATTAGCTTTCCTGACGCAATAAATATTCCTTCGCGACGATGTGTTCCAGAATCTTCAAACTCTGGAGGTCCAAAAACTTCCTTCATTCCCAATCCGAATTTAACAGAAGAATCATATCTCAAGTCACCAATCGAAAATGTTAGATCTGGAGCTTTCTTCAACATCGGTCCATGATAAAGTTCCTCTTTTCGATATACTTTTTTAATCATTTTCTCACCTGTTTTTGGATGAGCAACTTCCAAAAGTTCATGTGTAATCTCTTTTAGAAGGTGCTCATATTCTTCTCCAGGAGTTACGATTCCTTTCGGTTCCCTTCCCTTTAGGTTAATAAAAATCTGACCGTATTCTCCATAGGCAAAGGCTTTGGTATTCTCCCAATCAATATCTTTAAACGAAATAAAAGAAGTGGCAAGGTTATGTTGAAGTGCAGGTGAAAGGTATTTTTTCAATTTGCCTAAACCAACCTTAGAAACTATACGATAAACCTTAGGGATAATATCGATTTTGCTCATTAAGTATTTAAGGAGTAAGGTTGGCCCTTTTTTTAATTTTAGCCATCCATGATCCATTAACCACTTGTTGATAAACATAATTCCTTCAAGGGGACCTGCGCCATGGTCCGAGATAAGGAGAATGTTGGTCTCGGCATCAAATCGGCTTATTATTTTGCCCACGGTCTCATCCATTCGTTGATAAACCTTCAGAAACAAGTTCTTTTCTTTTTCAGACCCTTTCTCGATTAAACGCCAGAGTTTATGATGAAGGTGATCAAGTTCCATGAAAACATAGATTGAGAAATCCGTTGGATAATAATCAATAAGATAGAGAGCAAGCTCTTCTTTTTTTTCGATCGAAAATATCAATCCACTTATATACTTTTCTTCTAATCCAAACGTATAGGATTCTTGAACTGCTAATATATAATCTTTTACCTTTGTGAATATTTCATCTTTAAGGGAAGGTGGATAAGTAAAGCAACTCTTGATGCTGGGGGTATCAAATCCTGATACAAGAAAACCATTCACTTCTTTTGGTGGGTAAGTGATTGGTACATTAAAAACCCCTACTTTTTTACCTGCCTTGCTAATGATATCCCATAGTTTAGGCTCTTTACAAGAAGTAGATATAGTAACTTCAATTTCATAACTATTATCTCTTCTTTCTCCCCAGTCGAAGATACCATGTTTTCCTGCATTTTTTCCGGTCACAATAGAAGTCCATGCAATAGGAGTTTCGGGCAAATAAGTAGAAATAAGTGGTCCAAATGCCCCGTTATTTATTAGTTTTTGAAGGTTTGGGAGAGCTCCCTCATTTGCCCACTTTTGTATCAAGCTGAAAGGAGCCCCATCTAATCCAATTAAAACAACTTTATCCATTTATTCTTCTAAAATTTATTCTATTTTTATTTTCTTTTTCTACCAATTTACTATTTCATAAAAATTTTTATTATTAGCCTTCTTATATTTTAAAGTAACAATCATAGGTTTATCACATGTATGTAAAATGGAGATTTAAAATTTTATCATAAAAAATATTAAATTAATTTTTTTAAAATCTGATTAATCATATTCGACCCCATTTTTGAATTGGCAATCTTCCAGATATAAGCCCATATTTTGGCTCGTAAAGAATCGAGTTCTTTTTCGTAAATGGTAAAAGGATACCTTTTGGCACCCCACTTTTCTTTAAAACGGATTAGATCTGCATCCCACTCTACACAGGTCATAAAATCGAACTTCTGCTTTTCTCTTAATAAACTTTTTAATATAGCTTGATGAAACAAAAGATCATTAGCTCGAAGGGAATGGGTGGATGTTTGTGATGCTCCCAAAAAATAATAGGTCGTCTCTTCAGAATGGATCAAAATCATTCCCGCAATGATGTTATCCATCCATTCAGCAAAGAAGATGGAGGCTTGTCCTTGAGTTACCAATAGATCATAAATTGCTTCAAAGATTCTTTTAGTCCAAATTGGGGTGGCATAGTTTCTCTTCATTGTTTCCAGATAGAGAAAGTAGAGTGGGACTAATTCTGCTTTATCTTTTATCTCCCTGACCGAGACTTGGAGTCTCTCTGCCCTTTTAATATTTCTTCGAATCGATGATTTGTATTGCTTCCATAAGATTTCTGGGTTCATTCCATTTAAATCCAAGAGGTGCTGGTATCCTTTCCTAGGACGATAACCCTTTAGAATGAATAGGTCTTGATCTCCCAATTGAGCAATTCGCAAAAGGTGGACACGCTCCAGCCTGAGTTGATTCTCCATAAGGTCAAGAAATGATGGTAGATACTCTATGTCTCCAATGAATTCACCATAGGGCATATTAGCATAAAAAAGCTTTACTACCTTGAAATCGAATAGAACTCCGGGCAAAGCCAAAAATATCTCTTCTCCTTCTCTTAAACAATAATACCAAGCCTTCGCTTTAAAACCTTCTTGAAGAATCTCATTCCAAATTGGAGAACTGAATATGGAAATCTTTTTATTCACTAAAAATTTTTGAAGATTTTGATCCGTTGGATAGAGTTTAACAAACTCCTGCATCTACTTTCCACTATTTCCTTTTTTAACTAAAATATCAAAGCGATATTTCCCTGTTGCACCGCCATATTGCCGATGACCTTTCGGTTGAGGAAGAATCTGTACTTCACATCCTAATGATTCCAAATATTTCACGATTGATTTCAGGTCCATCCAATACCAAGGTGTACCTTCACGGTATTGAAAGAAGTTTTTTAAAATTTCCCAATTAAGGATAAGTTTTGGAACTTTTTTAAAATATTCCCAGTAAAGATTAAATCGATGGTCAATACTTGGTAGATCTCCAAGTAAAATCATCCCTTCCTTTTTACAAACCCTTAAAAGTTCTTGAATAGCGGGTTTCCATTTAGGGATATATAGTAGCACACTATAGCAGAGGACTTTGTCAAAGGAGTGGTCAGGGAATGGTATTGCTTCTAAACTTGCTACTTCGAATGGAATTGTAGGAAAATTGGTTTTTGCAATTTCCACTTCTTTTTTAGAAAAATCAATACCTCTACCAATAATGCCTGCGACTTTAATCAATTCGGATAACAAAATCCCACTTCCACAACCGGCATCCAAAAGAGTTTCCCCCTTTTTAAGAGATAGTTTTTTTATTATGTCATGAACAATAATCTTTAACTGTCCTCTATCCTCACTACGATGGACACTAACAAAAGGATCCCTGTATTTTTCTGCCCAAAGATCCCATGAATCTTTTAAATTTAGTTTTGATTTTTTCATTTTTCTAATAATAATCAATAACCAAAAAGAACATAATATAGAAAGACGAAGTATTCATAAAAAACTTCTCTTCTTATAGCCTGTATTTCCCACCATCTATTTATATCAAAATTTAAGGAAGCACTGCTTACCGCTATCCGAATATCTTTAGGAAATATTTTTTGAAACACCATTTTTATTCTCCGAGTATGTGTCGGAGAGGTAACAATGAGAACAGACCGAAATCCTCTTTTCAAAACAACTTCTTTGGCTGCTAAAGCATTCCCAACAGTAGAACCCGAATCGTGGTCAACAATAATCGCATCTTCTGGAACTCCTAATTTCATAGTATAAATCTTCATAAGATCTATCTTTGTCTCATTCCAAAGATAAGATGAACCCGAGAGTAATATCTTAGAAGCAAATCCTTTTTTATAAAGGTTTACACCATGTCTAATTCTATCACCGTCGTCTGTTCCACTTGGTATGATAATAATGTCCGAGATCTTTGGAGACTCATTAATAACTAAGAACTTAGCAATTAACGGAGCCCAATGTTTTGCTGTTAACTTTCCGAAGCCTATTAAAACTAAAATTATCAAAATAATGAATATGATTCTTCGTTTCATTTTTATCTTCCTCTGCACCATCGTATAATTTGGGCTCCAATGGGAGTATTTATCAAACCCCATGCCTTTCTCCAAAGCCATACTCGGAAGTTGTTCAAACTTTTCTCATAAAAATAAAAAGGATATTTTTGGGCCCCCCATTTTTCTTTAAAATTCATCAAGTGGACATCTTCTTTTTGAGAAGACATAAGGTCAAAAAACCTCCTACCCTCTCTTATCGTTAAGCAAATCGCATAGTGAACAAGAAGGTCATTAGGACATAATGAAAGATATTTTTCCCTTGATGCAGCAAAAAAGTAATAAGTCGTATCCGGAGAAAATAGAAGTATGACTCCGGCAATGATTTCGTCTCTGAATTTCGCTAACAAAATCTTTGCCTTTCTCTTCTTAGCAAGATAATGGTTAATCGAGTGCAGTGCTTTTCTTGTCCATGTATTATAGGCTTTGTTTCGTTTCATTGTTTCTAAATAGATATCAAAAAGTATATCCACCTCTCTGGAATCATTAACTTCACAGATTTTGACGCCTGATTTTTCTGCTTTTCTAACATCTCTCCTTACTCTCTTTTTATATCCAGCCCAGAGCATCTCTTCAGTTTTATGATTTAAGTCGATGAGGTGAGTGTAAGCAATCTCTTTTCTATAGCCTTCTAATTCTGGAAAGTAAGTCTGAAAGTTTTTACCAATTCTTATAAGATGGATATGATCTTCCTTCAATCTTTTCTCTAAGAGTTTTAAAAAAAATGGAGTATTTTCAACTTCCCCTACAAATCCCCCATATGGAATATTGGAATAAAACATCTTTAGAATCTTAAAATCCAATATGATCCCTGGAAGGGCAAGCACTATCCTTCCATCTTTAACCAGACAGTAAGAGAAGACCTCTGAATTAAAACCCTCTCTAAGAACATTTGACCATTCTACCTGATTAAAAAAAGATGAATTCTGTCTTTCTAAAAATTTGATAAGTTCAGGATGAGTAAAGGATAACTTTTCTATCGTCATAACTCAACTCTTTTCCATAAGGCTAATTCTGAATTTTCAAAAACCTTTCTCCATCCATCTAAGTGTGGAAGTTTTTCAACAAAAGATTTAGGGTATCCCCCAAAGTGCCGATCTTTTTGATCATCGTAAATACGGGATTTTTTAATTAAAATGTGGCTAACTTGATTAATTTTAAGAACTTCATTCATTTCTTTTAGACTATTAGACCAAAATAATAAATCTAAACTAAATCTTTTTCCTGATCTATAAACTGTAAAGGCACTCCAGATCATTCTTCTTTGAGTATAAATTAAAAGATTTTCTTCGGGATAAAGGATTAATGCCTCTTTGGGAACATTTTTCTGAATAAACTCAAAACCTTCTTTTATACTATTAGGGATTTTCCTTTTTTGGTTTACATAAAATACCGTGCTAATAAATTGGAAAAGACATATTATAATTAATATGATTTTCCAATTTCTCCCTAATGAAATTATATTTGGTGTAAATAGAGCAACTAAAAATGGAAGAATTGGCATGAGATATCGAATATCTGAGTTAATTCCAAAAAATATAAAAAATAAAATAAAATAGCTTGCCACAGGAACCAGCAAAATCCCATCTCTTTTTATCTTTCTTCGAAATTGGAAAAAGTATAAGAAAAAAAGAAACAAAAAAACAAGTCCAAAATATTTTATCAAATCGAATGGATTACTTAAATAGGAGTTAAGATATTCCCGAATATTTAATCCAAAAATAATTACCGAAACTCGATGTTTTATATTTTGAATACCTGAAATATTCATTTTACTTGGAATATTGTGTGTTCTCCAGTTTAAATCATATAAATAAATTATAATGATTGGAATAATATAAAAAACACACCCTTTAATAACTGAAGAAAATCTTTTACGTTCATTCAAAAAGATTGTTATAAGAAATCCAGGGAACAAAAAGCCTGAATTAAGTTTTGTAAGATAAGCCAATCCTGACAAGATTCCTGCTATAAAATATTTTTTCTTCAAGATCAGATAAAAACTTAATGTTACAAGGGCAGTCATTGGAATGTCCATATATAAAAGTGTGCTGAAACTCACTACCATCGGAACTGTAGCAATAATCAAGGTAGGAAGCCATTTTTCTCCCTCACCAAAAGTCTCTTTAGTCAAAGCAGATGTGACCAAAATTAAAATAATGTAAAAAAATACATGATAAACCTGTGCAGTTATTTGATTTGCCCCCCCTAATATTTTCCATAAGAAAGCTAAACCCAAATGCCATAGAGGTGGATCATTATTAAAAAAACCTGGAGGATTACCTGAATCATAAAGAGGATCGAAAGGAATTCTTTTCCCTGTGGTGAAAATATTCTGTGTAAACCGATAGTGGTGGGATTCATCTCCAAGGTAAACATCCGTAAATATTCCGTTGAGACAAATTATCCCAGCACTCAGTAAAATAATGATCCAGAATAACTTTTTTTTCTGTCCTTCGTCCATCTTCTATTTATTTAGTTGCAAATATAAAAAGTCTGTCCAGGATTTTAGAGGCAAACTGTATGGGAATTAAAATTGGTTTCACCGTTGAGAACCCTTTTAACTTCCCTCTTAATGTAGTAGTGGGAGGAAATCCATGAATTAGACTTCCTTTGATTTCTATTCCCCTAAATCCTACCTTCTCTAATAAATCTTTCCAATGTCTCCATCCTTGAACATTGATATGTGTTGGATCGTCTCTACCGTATATCAATTTCATATAGACATCCCGCGGCCAGGAATCTCCATTTGGTGTAATAAAAAAGAAAACACCATCTTTTTTTAGCACCCGATAAACCTCTTCCACAAAAAAATCATCATCCTCCACATGTTCGATAACATCAAAGGCTGTTACTGCATCAAAAAAGTTACTTTCAAAAGAAGACTTCTCCTTTGAAAAATCGAGTTGAATTATCTTTGCCCTTTTCAGGATTCGAGATTTTTCAATTGCAGAATTAGAAATATCAGCTCCATAAACTTCAGAAATTCCACTCTCGATACATGCATTTAAAAAGTATCCATATCCACATCCAATGTCGAGAATTCTTTCAATCTTATTCTTTCTTGATAACACCATTTTTAAATAGAATTGAACAATAGCCCTCCTTTCCTCATTGAATACATATCGATCGCAGAGCCACTCTCTATAATAAGATTCGTTAAATTTTTCATCTTTCTTTATCATTTCTCAGATACTCCTATCTTTCATGATATAAAAAGTTAAAATGGCTCCATGCTCCAAAATACTTTCTAATTTAGTAAGGGGACCAGCCAGTAGGGTTAGAAGAACCCAACCCATCCTCTGGAAAATTGTGTTTTTTCCCCTTACTTCTTTAAACCAAGCCTTTTGTGGTTCAAGACTTGGAATAATAGAGTTTACAAATGTTGGAGGATGCCACAAGTTCATGAAATGGTCAACCCTTTTTATCTGAAACCCATTCTCTTTACATAACAAATCCATTGTATGTATATTAAAATAATATAAATCTCTTGGAACATCCAATGCAGACCATCTTTTCTTAAAAATTTTATATTGAAGGCAATCCTTATTGGGAAGTTGAATAATTAAAAAGCCATCTTCTTTTAAAACTCTATAAACCCCATTACACACATCCATTGGGTTATGGGTATGCTCCAAAACATTATAGAGCGTTATGATATCGAAAAACTGTTCAGGGAAATTGGCTGAGAAAAGATCTCCTTTAATAATATTAAGTTTTAGATATTCTCTTCCATAATCAGCCGAGTCTGAAGGCTCAACTCCAAAGGTTTCAAATCCCTTACTGCGAAATACTTCAAGCCGATCCCCTGTTCCACAGCCGATATCTAAAACCCTTCCAGAAGTCTTTCCTGTAAATTTTATGACCTTTGAAACTTCATCTTTTAATAAATGGTAACGATAAGTTTTCTCCAATATTCTTATTAATTTTATTAAAAGGGATTCTGCTTCGAATGTCTCCTTCCAAGAATATGTCTCTGGATAGAATTTACTCATCTCCTCTACTGTAGGTCTTGGGTTTATATAAAGAAGACCACATCTTTTACATTCAACAATATTAAATTCTTCTATTGAAATTCCGAACTTATCTTTTTTACTAAAAAGTATTTTTGTATCATCAATTCCACAAAGAATACAATTTACGAATTCCATCAAAACTCTCTTTTCCCAAACTCTTTAATTTCCTTAATAATAAATTCTACTTCATCATCTTTTAAATCGGGGAAAAGGGGAAGGGTTAATAATTTTTTCCAGATTGAATCTGCAATAGGGGTTTCCCCTCTGAATTGATGATACATCTCGTAATGGTTATTTGGAATATAATGAACCCCTGTTGATATTCCTTTCTCCTGAAGATAAATATTCAGTTGATCTCTTTTTTGTACTTTTATTACATAATTATGGTAGGAAGGTTTAGCATATGGCTTTATTATTGGTGTCTCTAACCAAGAAAGTCCTTTTAAACCCTTATTATAAATTTCTGTAATCTCTTTCCTTCGCTGATTCATTTTCTCTAATTTTTGGAGTTGAACAAGTCCTATAGCCGCTGGGATATCATTCATATGATACTTAAATCCTACTTCTTCAACATTATAATACCATGAGTATTTTTTATCTTTCTCCTCACGAGACCAGGTATCTTTTGAAATACCCATCCATCGGAGTTTCAAAAGCCTGCCATATAACTCTGGGTCGTCAGTTGTAATCATTCCGCCTTCACCTGTTGACATATTCTTAACAGCATGGAAGCTAAAACACCCAAGATCGCCTAAAGACCCTAATTTCTGACCTTTATATTCTCCACCACATCCATGTGCAGCGTCTTCAATAACGTAGATTTTTCTCTCACGAGCCATTTCCAAAATAGGATCCATATCACATGCATGACCACCATAATGAACTACTAAAATTGCCTTGGTTTTTGAAGTAATCTGCTTTTTTATCTCCTTTGGATTGATGTTCAATGTATCGGGTTCAATATCAACAAATACTGGTATTCCATTATTATAAAGAATAGCGTGGTTTGTTGAAATGAATGTCATTGGTGTAGTAATTACCTCCGCTCCTTCTACTCCAATAACCCTCAATGCAAGATGAAGGGCAGCGGTTCCTGAATTTAAGGCCACGGCAAATTTCGTTCCAATATATTTTGCAAATTTTTCTTCAAACTCTTTTGTTTTTGGGCCCAATCCAATCCACCCTGTTCTAAAAGGTTCACGAAGTGCCTCGAGTTCCTCTTCCCCAAATGAAGGTTTAAATACAGGAATCATTTTTCCCTCCCTTTACTCTCTTAGTGCGATTTCTTTAGCGGAAATTCCAAATCGCTTAATGAGTTTATATATTTCATGATTTGAAATTCGTTTTTTTTTCTGAATTATTTTTCTTTTGCTTAACATTATAGGTAATTGCTTCCATAAAGAAAGATAGACCTTCACAAGAATCTTAATAAGTTCTACTTTAGAGGAATTCTTTGTAAATCGGCCTGCTGCCCCTTTTCCTGTTATAGCGCCATAAGCCTGCAAAACATATCTCCAAATAGTGTAAAATTGGCCATAAATAATTAAAGAAATTGGAAAATTCTTAACTGCGACCCAAATTCGATTCCTCTCTACTAAAAAGGCCTTAAATGAGGAATAACTCCCTGAGCTTGCAGAATGGAAATGAAATACAATAGCTTTAGGGTTATAAATACACTTCCAACCTGCCAATTGAGCTCTCCATCCCATGTCTGTCTCATCCGCATAGGCAAAAAATTCTTCATCATATAAACCAATATCATTTAACATCTCTCTTCTATATAGGCAAGCACAATCACTCGCAAAAAAAACCTCAGTCTCTTCATTATATTTATCTCCATTCTCAAGTCTCCCTCTGCCTATAGATAATCCATCTGGACAAACTACAATCCCTGCTGCATCAATTAAATTATCCTCATATTCGAGAAGAATCTTAGAGGCACAAGCTCCATATCGGTTATCTTTCTCAATGGATTTTTTTAACTCCTCGATACATTTCGGATCAAGTCGAGTATCATTATTTAACATCATAATATATTTCCCGTTTGAGGCTCTAATCCCAATATTATTGCCTCCTCCAAATCCAAGATTTTTCTCATTTATAATTAATTTTACTTCTGGGAAATTCTCTCTTATTAAATCGGGAGACCCATCTGTTGATCCATTGTCAACTACTAAAATTTCTAATGGTTTATATGTCTGTTCATATAATGAATTTAAGCATTTCTCTATTGTTTGAATACCATTCCAATTAAGAACCACAACACTGATGAGAGGAGTTTCCTCTTTTATGAATATCTCACTGTTTTTCATTTTCGTCTATAGATTAAATAAAAATTAATTATTAAAAGACAAAAAGCTATTATTCCTATGGATAATAGAACTTCTATTAAAGATCTATGAAAAAATATGATTGCACATATTTGGCCCAAAGCAAGTATAATTAAAGGATAAAGAAACCCTTTTTTATTAGTAGAAAGATGATAATAGAGAATAATCAATATCAGAGAAAAAATCGTCATATTAATGGAAAACAGTCTTACCAGGGGAATACATTCAGGATAAACTTTTCCAGTGAGGATTTTTAAAATAAAATCAGGAAAAATGAAAACTAAGACAATAGCTCCAAAGCAAAACAATAAAGTAATATAAAGACTTCGATTTAAAATTGGAAGCTTCTTCTCTATCTGTCCCTCCAAGGCATTAATTTTTGGAAACATAACCATAACTACAGGAATAGGTAAGAAAAGGATGATCTTCCCCACCATTTGAGCAATTGAATAATACCCTGCTTCAATTGGCTTAAAGAAATGCTTAACTAAAATTAGGTCTATATTCGTTAACATCATAAAACATAATAAAGTAATCCCTATAGGTAAAAAATAGTAATACATTTCTGATAAAGAAGAGTTATTGAATTTTCGCAAGTTCTCTTTATTTTTTGTTACAAATGCTACTCCTTTCGAAATCTCTGCCTTTAACATGATAAGAGAAATGAAAATAGTTACTATGTAAGAAATTATTATTGCACTGAGCGCTCCAAATACTCCTAAACCTAATATTATAAAACATACTCCTATAATGAATTTAAGTCCCCCATTCAATATAAGGTTAATTGTTAATGAAATAAACTTTTGTAACCCTTGGAGACCACCCCATGGAATTGGTATGATCATAGCGAACGAAAGTAATATTCCTAATAATATCAATAAGTTGGAATGTGAAATTTGAAGGAAAGAGGCAAGATACTTGCTTAATAAAAAAATTAATAAAAAAATTATTATACCTATTATTGATGTAAGGAATAAAAAGTGCTTAATGAGATTTCTAATTAGATCATAGCGTTTTTGTGCGTAAAAAGAAGAAACAAATTTTGTAACGGTTGTTTGAACCGTACTTGCTGGTACTGAAACTACCATAAATACAGCCATTAGAGAATTTAAGTGACCATATTCGACAGGAGGTAACGCCCTTACCATAAAAAAATGATATAGGAGATTAAAAAGATTAAATAAGCCAACACCAATTACCATTAATCCTGTATTTCTAAGAAATTCATCGTCCCATTTGAAATATTTCAATTCGCTACCTCGTTAATAAATTATTTCATATATAATTAATTTTTGCTCTGGCTTTCTGAATACTTCTTTTATATCTTCAGTGAAATTAAATTTTTTATTTACAATAACATCAACAAATCCTTTGTTTATTTCAAAAGAATTTTTATCAATAAGTATATATTTAACCCTATTTTCTCTCGCAAAACGAATAACTTCATTATAAGAATCTATTGGGCTTTTGGGTTTTCGTGATTCATTAGGTAGCATTATAAATTCCCTTTCTGCATAAAATATTTCCTGTGGGGAATTACTCATAATGATAGAGTCTTTCGTTGTATTTTTCTTTAGCCATAATCCAATCTCTTTCTGATAATAACGATGTCTTCTTTCAGGTTTTAAGCTCTGAGGCAATTGAATAAGTAAAACAATTAGAGTTAATGTGGAAACCCAAACAACTGCCTTAGAAGAATTAATCTTTTTAAAAAGCTTTTCAATCTCTAAGACTCCTCTCCCTGCCCAATAAAGCGAGATCGAAATCATTGGGATAGAAAATCTTATATTTGATTTTGTAAAAATTGAAAGAAACAATAGATGAAAAATAATTAAAGAAATAAAAAATAATTCATTATAGAGATTTTTCTTTATACCCATTAAACCAAAAAATAAAAATATCCAAAGTGAGAAATGATAAGCTCGAAGATAGTAGTAAAAAACAGATGGAAAAAAATTGATAATATTTTTGAAAATTAAAAGGAATTCAGATTCTTTTATTATTTTCTGATCATCCTTTACAGGATTTTGGAGAGGTTCAACTCCGTTAACATTTTTTTCAAAATCTTTTTCTAAAAAAAGTGATTGGACTGAAAGTGCTTTTTTACTAATTAACCATTGACCTGTTTCCTTATATATATAAAAAATATATGGAAAACTAAATAAAAAAACAAATAAGACCAGTGCTATAATTTGAAAAACCCCTTTTAACCAACTCTTTTTTTGAAATATATTCAAAAAAATCCAAATAAAGTAAACAAAAATATAGCCGATTCCTTCAGGTCTCGTAAGATATGAAAGACCAAGGAATATTCCAGCAGGAGCCATTTTCCAAATATTCTCTTCCTTTAATCCTGTCCAGAAAAAATAAACAGATAATACAAGCAATCCCCAATACGTTGCCTCAGTAAGCATCATCCCAGAATATGTTACAAGATATGGATGAAAAGTATAAAAAAGTGCAGTTAAAAATGCCTCCTTCTCACCAATTTCTTTTTTCACTATATTAAATATTATAAAGAGTGTTAAAGTTCCGAAAAAAAGAGATATTAACCTACCTGTAATTTCAACATGACTTGGAGTTGGAGAAAACAAAGCCATTAAAACTGGATAAAATGGGTGCAAAGGAGAAGAAAGGGCTTTTTCAAAATTTCCTTTCATGAAATCTCTTGCCATAAAACCATAAGCAGCACTATCATTAGCTATTCCCTTGGCCATAAGAACTGCATAAAGCCTTAAAGAGAAGGTTATAATGATTAAAATAAATAGAATTTCTCTTTCACTTAGTTTTTGGATAAATATATATATCTTTTTAAACATTTTCAAAACAATAAATACTCAAATTTTATAAAATTCTATAATATCAATTTAATATTCTTTCAAGTCTTCCTTTTGAGAACTCTGAAAAAATTCTTCTTATATGGAAGCGGGCATCTATAATTTTAATTTATAATAATCGTGTTAATAAATTTTTTTTTCTTCCAATTGTTTCTTTATCTTTAAGCAATTATTTAATCTCTTCGCTGATAAACTTTCCAGGTATTGTAACAACTTATTAAAATCAGATAAATTATCCTGTAAGATTTGATAAAGCTCTTTCTTGTCAATTGTACAGCAAAGGTTAATCAGCCGATTTCTAAATTTAGCCATCTCAAACAGATTTTTTAGAAATTCTTCTGTGAAAGCAACTATTTCTACCATTACTTTAAAAGTATCACCATAATCTTCAGGCACTCTATACCGTATTCGAGAAATGATCTGGTTACATATATCAATTCCTTATGAGCACATGTTAGCTCTGAAAATAATTCTTTTCAATTTATTCTTATTTATTTTCAATGTTTAAAATATCCCTTAAATACTGATCTCTAACTGGTTGAAAATCCAAATAATGGCTAAAAGTCATTGTTTCAAATTCAACCCTTCTTGCTTCATCTTTTATCAAAATCAATCTTTCTCCTTTAATTATTTCAATACTGAAACGATAAGGGAGCTCGATTCAAAATTCGAATGAAAAATTAACCTTTTTCTCATTAATAAAAATCCCTATGTCAATGTCTTGATAGCTCTCTTCTAAAAAAGACCAAACACAAAAATAAAAATTACTGGAGTTTGCTTTTTGGAAGAAAGTTTTTAATATCTTTATAATTTGAAAATTTTTATTGAAAAGATTAATATAGAATATCAATTAAAAAATCTTCAAATCAATTTATGGAAATAGATTTTTTAAAAAAAAAGAGCAATGGAATTTTTCGAAAAGGCGGAAGAATTGATAAAGAAGAAAAGATACAATCTTTCTGTTTTTAATCTTAAACAAGCAATCTAACTTTGGATAAAATATTTAATAGCAAAAAATTGGTGGTTGGCCAAAAACCCATTTTTTACTTAATTAGTTCCTCAATTAGCCAAAGTCTATGAATCAGAAACTATAATAAAATTCTATCAACAAAATCAATTATTCTTCGATAATCTTGAAGATGCTTATTTTACATATCGTTATTTCCCAAAGAAATTTACTTTCAGAACTTCTTAAAAAACAAAAGAATTTTTTTAATTTATAAATAATTGTATTAAAGAGGATTTTAATGAGTCGAAACTTAGTTGATATTCTATTTGAAAGTCAAAAATTGAAAAGAAAATATTTTTATAATTATAAATTTTATTGTGAAAAGATACATAGCAAAAAATAATTTAACCTGAATCCTGCGTCAATTTTGGAAACATGAAATCACGCATTTTAAAAGTCAATAGAGAACGAAATATTATTTGGTATATTGGCACTTATTTTAATAGTATAATATTAACCTACCTTTTTGTTAGGT